>OFHM01000131.1_pt1 | contig 71734 bp, 75 predicted proteins | sample 1521311 | NCBI WGS metagenome assembly OFHM01 (sample SAMEA3504083, study PRJEB24116) | mouse gut metagenome | biome: mouse gut; feature: mouse-associated habitat; material: faeces | place: Denmark | collected 2011 | reverse complement strand
CTAAGGGGAGGCTCTGAGGACACAATGGGGTAACCTTAGTCAAAAGTGCAATAAAGGGAGTAAGGAACCTGAAGAGACCACCTCCACCCCAGTGGAGGCCCTCACATTCAAAATTTTCCGTTCAAAATTGTTCCTTTCTAAAAAGAATGTGAGGACAAAAATGGAGCAGAGCACGAACAAATGGCTGAATATTTTCTGGAATATACGCATTTCTCACCAAACCAAAAAACAAAATCAAAATTCCAATAAATTTTTGACCATCCTGTGCACCATGCATAAAAGACATCCCACAACAGCCAATAATCTGCCATTTTTCAATCTTATCATTTTTCCACTCTACCATTTTTTCAAATATTTTAACAACTATATAGCCAATCAAAACTGTTCCTACAATCGACCAAACCAAGCCAACTAGAACACTTCTCCACTCATTTAAACTAACTGATTTCCAACCATAAATTGCAATCGCACTTCCTGTTAAACCTGCTATCAATCCATGCGTTTCACTCGTAGGAATTCCGAATTTCATCGCAACCAAAGCAAACAAAATTACCGCAATCATGCCAGATAACAGCACAATCATTCCATTTTCACGGTCATCCAAATTCACCATTGAACTAATACAATTCGCCACCGACAAATTCACAAAACTCATTACAATAATTCCAACAAAATTAAAAATTGCACTCAATCTTGCTGCCTTACGAAACGACATTACTTTTGTTCCTACCAAAGTCGCAATCGCATTAGGCGCATCGGTTATTGCATTTGTAAATATTAAGATAATAATCATGATAAAAGTTAAAATATGAATTATCAAAAGTACCGTTCTCCTTTTTGTTTTTATTTCAATATATCTTAGTATATGTTTTATTATTCCCCAAAATAAAAATTTTTACTTATTTTTAAACATAAAAAAACTGCTGGAAAAAATTTCTTATTTCCAGCAGTAAAAAATCTTACTTTAGTTGACAGATTCTACGAATGGTGCTTGAATCTCGGACTCGTATACATATATATCATATGTTTTTATACCAACATTAGCATATATGTCTGACAAGCCTATAAAGGCACTTTGCGCTACCCAGATGTATCTAGCAGAAACATCCGAATCTATAACTATAAAATTGGGTGCACACCTTAGATCATTTGCTACAATCAAGGAACCGTTTATGATTTCTACGCAGCCTTCTACGCTGACTGTTCCTGTAACAATGAGGGTTCCTCCTGTAATAATAAGGTCTCGTACCTCTAAATCCCCCTCTATAAACCTATCTTCCTCTTGAAGTTTTAAAATGTCAATCCGTGTTGCCATAAGTATTCCTCCTTAATTTTTTAATATTATTTTATATATTAATTATATCATATTTTACATAAAATGTCAACTTTTGGTTATCACAAACGTCAAAATCGCATGACTATCCAAATTATCATGATAAATTTCACCATTCAACTGTAAGTTAAATTCTTGATTTATATCTTTTCGATTCAGCAAAACAACCACAATTGAATCATCCAGATTTTTAAAAGCTGTCATCTCAATATCCATTGTAAACCTTGAATACCCAATCTTCTTGGCACCAGGTTTGATATATTTACTAAAATGCCCCATATAATAATATGTTAAATTTTTTACATATCCCTTATTATCCTTTTCCAGCATAATTGGAGCATTACAATAATTATGTTTATGATTTGGTCCACCTTTATAATCCAGCACCATATTCCAATCAATAAAAGCATTTACACCTGCATCCAAATCGCCTAACATATCGTGTCCATAAATTTCTGCATTGTTAATTTCATCTTCTTTTCGAAAATGCGAATATCCTGTACAGCCTTCTGTATGAATCATCAATTTATTAGGAAATTGCCTTCTCATCAAAGCAATTTCTTCAAAATAATCACCAGAATACCAATGCATCGCCATTCCACACACACAATCATTTGCTATTGAAAATATCTCTTTGCCTCGTGTATATAATCTCTCTTTATTATGGTCCCAAGCCAAAATCTTAGTCTGAATTCCATTTTTCATCAACTCTGGATATACTTCATTTTTGGCAAACCTTGCCTCTTCTTCTGCAGAATACAAGCACGATTCCCACACTTGCGTTGCATTTGGTTCATTTTGCAAAGTCATGTAATCAATCTCAATTCCCTTTTTTTGATATTCTAATAAATACCTCGCTAAATATTTTGCATACATCGCACTATACTTTTCAAGCAATCTTCCTCCCAACATTAGCATTTTATTGCTTTTCATAAAAGCAGGCGGTGACCATGGACTAGCTAACAATTTTAGCTTCGGATTTTTCTGCAAAGCAAACTTTATCATTGGCATCAGATACAATTCATCTCTTTCAATCGAAAATGTATCCATATCATTAGTTTTCATATAGCTATACGGAGAAACTGAAAAATCAGAACTTCCAATTGGCGTTCTACAAAATGAATAATTTAATCCATTTTCCGAAAAATAATCTGCCATAATATTATCCGCTATGTTTTCCCCTACTTGTTTCAAACAATAGCCAGAAGCCTCTGTAAAAGCGCCACCAAATCCAATTATTTCTTGAAATTCCATTTCTGGATAAACATTTAACAACCCTCGTTCCTGATTCTTCAATTTTTCTCTAAATTTATGCTCATGAACATCCCAAAACAACTTCCTTCTAAAATTGGTTTCCACTTTCAAAATTTTCATATTCATCACTCCCATATTGAAAATATCCCATTTAATTTCTTAAATAGGATATTTCATTTTATTTATACAAATCCCTTGACAAAAATTCCCTTTTCACTTCCACACCATTTTGTCGATATACTTTATAGGCATTATATACTGTGTAGGCTCCAGAAACACCCACTCTTTGTGATTCAATCGTAATTTCATATTCTTCTGCACTCTTAATTCCCAAAATCGTTGCATTAGCAACACCATTTTGCACACTCATTTGCAACTTAATCGGATATTCTCGATTGTTCACAAACTGAAAATCAAGTCTTCCCCAAACCACTGTAGCATCTTTTCCGCCTGGTAAATACGAGGTAAGCTTTGAGTGATTGTGCCTTTCTGCAATTTGCAAATTTGCTCCAACAACTGCATCATACAATGTCGAAGAAATCTGACAGATTCCACCAGCCAAACCATCCTCGACTTCCCCATTCACAAAAATCGCTGCATTTTTATAACCAGCTGCAATAGTTCTTTCTCCAACCACTTGATTAAACGAAAACGTTTCTCCTGGCATTAAAACCTTTCCATTTATTTTATTGGCAGAAAGAATCAAATTAGTTGTACGATTCACATTATTCACATAATTTGTACTAAATGTGGATAACGTATCTGGAAATATATTCAAATCCTTCACAAAAACATTAGGATTCGTTAATATTAATTCAATTGTATATTGCTCCAAATCTGGAGAATTATGTAATATTTCTTGCGCCATTGCTACATCAAAATCAACACCAACTATCTGTTCATGAATTTTCATTGGATTTTCAGTAAAATAAGCATCTTTTGGCTGTGTATAAATCGCCTCATGAATCGTTTGTAAATCAATTTCTTTGGGCAAAACCTCTTTTGTTGGAATCATAATCGTTTCATCATACTTTCTAGCTTTCAAATTCGTTAAAATTCTATTTTTTAACTCTTCATACTCCAATTCAACGCCACTTTTTCCTCTATGAATCAGCAATTTATCCTGTTCCACACGATAAGTACACTCCTGCACTTTATCTGGCAATTGTTCCGCAATTTTGGTCATATATTCATCTAAGCTTTTTTCATCATACTGAAGCTCAGAATCAATATCCACACTTTCATTCATGACCTTCACATATTCTTTCAAATCTCTGACAACATTTTGCGTTCTCCCAATCGAATATGCTTCTTTCACAGCCTTTTCAACATCAAATCGAACTCCTATTTTTTTCAAATCCAGCGGATAACTTGTATCTTTATATTGTAAAATAATATGCTCTGGAATTTTATCATTTAACTCTGAATTTACATTTTGAAAAGCCTCTTCACCTGTTAAAGTAGCCACACTAATTCCATTAATATGAACTCCCGTTTGAATCAAACCATTTCTTAAATGCGCAACATAAAAAACACTTGTAAGCGAAATTATTATCACAGAAATACACGCAATTGACATTGTTCCCATTACTGCTAAACTTACTTTTTTTACAACTTCTTGAAATACTTCTTTCCTAAAAATGGTCGTCATACTTAATTTTTTCTTCTCTACAACAACCAGTGCTTTTTCCTTATCTTTTACGGGTAGTAAATTAACTTTCTTTTTCTTTTTTACTTTGTTCTTTGATTTTGACATGTTCTAAATTCCTTCTTGCTTACTCTAAAAATTTCCTATCTTTCGTTTTCTACTTCATTTTTTACTATTTTATTATACTATTCCCATGTTCGAGCATTGGTGACACTTTTTATCTAAAAAAAGTTTTTATTTCTCCCCTTCCATTTTCACAAGTCACTTCTAAAATAGAACCATTTACAATCGGTATCTGAGGTGGAATATGTCCAATATCAGCATCTAAAATAATCGGTATATTTAAGTTCCCAATTGCCTCTTGAATCACATCAGCAAAAGACTTTCCATAATCTTCACGAATGATACAAGGTCTTCCAAAAATAATTCCTCTACAATGTTCAAAATACCCCGCATTTTTACATTGCCATAAATCGCAAAACAATTGTGGCGTTGCCCTTTCATATACATCCCAAAACCACACAATTCCATCATCTTTATACTTTTGAATATATTCTTTTACTTTATCATACCTCGTCCCAATTAAATTCATCATAACATCAAAACTTCCACCAATACACCTGCCAGAAAAATGAACCTTGGATTCGCCAGATAAACTTTTCCACTCCGTCTTTTTCGTTAAATGATACGATTCAAAAATCTCTCTTTCATCCTCCATTGGCTCAAATGTTCCAAAACTTTCCTGAATCACTTCTTCCCCTTGCATCAATCGAATTGAATTTATCAAATTTTCAAAAGGTTCTTTCATTCCATAATCTCGAATATTTTCACCATAAATTGTGGCAACATCCAAATTGGTTGTAAATACAAATCCTAAATTACCAATATCAGAATATCCTTGTAACCATTTTGGTTTCGTGTTTTTCAGCTCGTCAAAATCTAAATAATCTAACATTTCACAAGCAAAATCGCCACCTTTTGCACAAATAATTCCTGCTACTTTCTCATTTTCCCAAACTTGCCTAAATTGTTTTGCACGTTCTTCAGCAGAAGAGCTCCTGCCTTGTTCGTCTTTTCGAACATTATCCGTTTCTAAAAATCCGAATCCCATTTTTTGCAAATTTTCAATCGCATTTTCATATTCCTTTATTTGCTCTTCTTTATAAAATCCCCTAGAAGGTGCTGTAACAGCAATATAGTCGCCTTTTTTTATAAAAGCTGGATATTTCATGTCTGCCTCCCATTTATTTTCTCTTATTATATCACGATATTGAAATTTAGCAAGAGACATTTTGCAATAAATAGAAAAAATTGCCCTTTCGGACAACTTTTTCTATTTACTATTCAATTCCTAATTTTCAAGAATTGTTTAAGGTTTCAATATTTCTGCCAGTATCTATAAAAATCCTTCCAATTTTCTAGATTTAGTGGGATGCCTTAGCTTTCTTAAGGCTTTGACTTCAATTTGCCGAATCCGTTCCCGCGTTACACCAAACTCCTTTCCAACTTCTTCAAGTGTTCTATTTCTCCCATCTTCTAAGCCAAATCGCATTTTCAGAACCTTTTCTTCGCGCTCTGTGAGCGTTTTTAAGACTTCTTGTATTAAAGTTTTTAAAACATCATTAGCGACCACGTCTTCTGGAGTCAGCTTTTCATCTGCAACAAAATCTTCTAAACGGTCTTCACCTTCTTCACCAATCGGTGTTTCAAGTGACATTGGCAAAACATCTATTCTCTGCATTTCTCTTACCGCTTCAATTGGAAGCTCCATTTCTTCCGCAATTTCCTCTGGAGTTGCTTTCCTTCCTAACACTTGAAATAAATAAGCCGATATTCGATTCATCTTATTGATTCTCTCTCCCATGTGAACAGGAAGTCGAATACCTCTCCCCTTATCAGCAATTGCTCGTGTAATGGATTGCCGTATCCACCATGTAGCATACGTACTAAACTTGTAACCCTTTCGGTAATCAAACTTTTCAATTGCCTTCAAGAGTCCCAAATTTCCATCCTGAATTAAATCTAACAATAGCATTCCAGGTCTTACGTATCGCTTGGCAATACTCACCACCAATCTCAAATTGGCTTCAGCGAGCTTCTTTTTAGCCTGCCGGTCACCTTCCCAACTCTGTTTTGCCAATTTCAGTTCTTCTGAAGCAGATAGCAAAGGAATTTTAGCTATCTCATTCAAATAGGCTCTAACAGGGTCTATATCGAGAATATGTTTCTCATCAATTTCTAACATTTTCTCAATTTCTTCTATATCCGTATCTTGTAATTCCTCAGCTGTAGGCTCATTAAGCTCCTCTTCTAGTTTCCGATCTTTTAATTCCTCTTCCATATTTTCTTCCTTTCTTTTTATTGCTGATATTTTGCAATTTGTAAATGCTAAACATTAATAAGAATATAAAAAGTCTTTCAATTTCCCAGCTCTTGTTGGATGTCTTAGCTTTCTTAAAGCTTTGGCTTCAATTTGCCGAATTCGTTCCCGCGTTACACCAAACTCCTTTCCAACTTCTTCAAGTGTTCTATTTCTCCCATCTTCTAAGCCAAATCGCATTTTCAGAACTTCCGCTTCACGCGCAGTAAGTGTCATTAAAGCTTCCTCTAATTGTACTTTGAGAAAAGCCTGCATAGTAGCACTTTCTGGTGTTGGAAAAGTATCATCTTCAATAAAATTTCTTAAAGGCTCTTTCACCTCCCGTGTATATTGACTTTCAATTGAAATTGGCTCCTGATTAAGCTTCAGAATACTCCTTACTTCATATTCTGAAACTCCAACTTCTTCTGCAATTTCTTTTTGAGTAGGACTTCTAGCTAATGAAAATTCCAGCTCACTAGTTATTCTTTTTACCTTATTAATCTTTTTTACCATATAAGGTGGTATTCTAATATCTTTAGCCTCATTTGCAATCCCTATATTGATAAATTCTCGTATCCACCACGTGGAATAGGTACTAAATTTATATCCTTTCCTATAATCAAACTCTTCGGTGGCTTTTATAAGTCCCAGATTGCCATCTTGAATTAGATCTAATAACAGTAGACTATTGTCTGTATATCTTTTGGCAATACTGACAACTAGTCTTAAATTTGCCTCAGCTAATTTTTTTTGAGCCTCTTTGTCACCTTCCCAGCATCTTTTAGCCAGTTTATACTCTTCTTCTGGCGTTAACAACGGAATTTCACCAATTTGCTTCAAATACATTTTAACAGGATCCATATCTTCATTTTCCTGCTTTCTCTGACCTTCTGCTAATGTAGTTTCTATCCGCTCTAATTGCTCTTCCTTGTTTAAACCTTCTAACATTTTTTCTTCCTTTCTTTTTTCTAATTCCTGAATATACAGGTTCCGTGACATTATATCATAGTTTCCATAATTCGTCAACTACTTTTGGAATTGACATGATTTTTTATATCAAAAACGGGAATAATCGAAATTATTCCCGTAAATCTTCCCTATCTTTTATTATATCATATTTATATAGATTTGTCAACTTGACAAACTTCGTTTTTCATGCTCTCACTAGTTTTTTAAGCACTTTCAAGATTCTAGATTAACTCATAAAAATTTAACAAAACTATACAAAAGACTCGCACTTAGCGAGTCTCTAAAATTAATTCATATAATCTTTCAATCGTTTACTTCTACTTGGATGTCGTAATTTTCGCAAAGCTTTTGCTTCAATTTGACGGATTCGCTCACGTGTTACTTCAAATTGCCTTCCCACTTCTTCTAATGTTCTGGCTTTTCCATCTTCTAAACCAAAACGTAATTTCAAAACTTTTGCCTCACGAGGCGTAAGCGTACTCATGACTTCCTCTAATTGTTCTTTTAATAGTGTATAAGCTGCAGCATCATGTGGCGCTGGTGAATCATCATCTTCTATAAAATCTCCTAGATGACTGTCATCTTCTTCACCAATTGGTGTTTCAAGTGAAACTGGATCTTGCGCTATTTTTTGAATTTCCATTACTTTTTCAACTGAAATATCCATTTCTTTCGCAATTTCTTCTGGAGTTGGCTCTCTTCCTAATAATTGAAGCAAATGTCTTGATGTTCGAATCAATTTATTGATTGTTTCTACCATGTGAACTGGAATTCGGATAGTTCTTGCTTGGTCCGCAATAGCTCTTGTGATAGCTTGTCTTATCCACCATGTTGCATAAGTACTGAATTTGTAACCTTTTGTATAATCAAACTTTTCAACAGCTTTAATCAATCCCATGTTTCCTTCTTGAATTAAATCCAAAAATAACATTCCTCTTCCTACATATTTCTTAGCAATACTTACAACTAATCTCAAATTAGATTCTGCCAATTTTTGTTTTGCTTCTTCATCATCTTCTAGGACTTTTTTAGCAAGTTCTAGTTCATCTTCAAAAGAAAGTAAACGAATTTTCCCAATTTCTCTTAAATACATTCTAACTGGGTCATCTACATTAACGCCTTCAATATTATTTAAGTCAACATCTTCTAATCGAACTTCTTCAACATCTTTTAAATCATCTTCATCTGGTTCTAGTAAATCATCATCTTTGGCAATACTGACACCTAATTCTTCAAATGTATCAAATACTCGGTCCAATTCTTCTGGATTTACTTCACCTAATTCAGCTGCCAATTCTCCATATGTGATATTTCCTTTTTCTTTAGCTTTATTTACAATATTTAATATTTTCTCTTTATCTTTGCTTTTTACTTCTTCTTTAACGGCTTCATGTTTATTTTCTGTTTGAGTAGTTTCCTTTGGGGATTCTTCTATTAGTTTCGTTTCTTTACTCATTTTTTCATTCTTTTTTGGTTTTACCTGTTTTATTATTTTTTCTTCTTGCTCCATTTGGGTTGTTTTCTTTTTTTCAGTCACCTTCGCTTCTGAAACTTTTTTACTTGTTTGTTTTTTCTGATTTATCTTCTTTGGAGTTTCTTGTTTTTTATCTGTTTTAGATGTTTCTTTTTTTATAGTATTTTTCTGTTTTTTTGCTTTCGGAACTGTTTTCTTTTTTTCTTCTTTTTTTATTTCATCCTTATCAGATTTTTTCATGATTATCCCCCTTTTATTTTATTTTAGCCATTTTTACTATAATGTCATTTAATTCCATTTCTAAATCTGCCATTTCTTCTTTGGTTAACTCAGGATTCTCCAATTCTTTTATGATTTGTAATTTTCTATTTTGTAGTCTCTCTTTATTATAAATTAAAATGACATCCTCTATACACTTTTGAATTGATGTTATCTCATAATCTACCACCATGATTTCGCTGATGTGTGTTTGTATTTTTTCATCTTCAATGTTGGCAATCAGTTGCGTTATTTTCTCGCTATCTGTTTCTGGTGATGCTATTATTTTTTCAAATATCATTTTATTTTCTGCAAGCTTGAAATCTGTTATATCAATGTTTGATTTTATGATTTCTTTTGTTTCTTGTGGATAATTAATGAGCAAATATAATACCATATTTTCTCTCTTCTTTACCACATCACTTGCTTCTGTTGTCTCTGAATTTTGAATTTGAGCCGTTGGACGCACCAATATTTTTTCTGGTTTACTTTGATACAATGCTTTGTTGACTTCTGCATAAATCGCTTGTTTTGATATATCATATTGTTCTGCTATTTTATCAATATAAATCTCTCTTTCAATTTTGTTTTCCACACTTGATAAAACTTCTGTTATTTTCTTTAAAAAAGCGATTTTATCTTTCACATTATCTAAATTATATCCATCTTTTAACATTTTTATTTTAAATTCTACAAGCGATATGGCATTATCGACTAATAATTTAAATCTTCCGCTTCCATATTTAATAATAAATTCATCTGGATCTTTGGCACCTTCCATTTGTAGAACCCTAGCATCACAATTTTGCTTTTCTAAAACTTCAATTCCTCTTTTGATGGCATTTTGTCCTGCTCCATCTGAATCATAAGAAAATATAACTTGTTCACTATGTTTCCTTAGCAAACGCGCTTGCTCTTCGGTTAACGCTGTACCAAGTGAAGCAACTACATTATGAATCCCACGTTGATACAAAGAGATAGCATCCATATAACCTTCTACAAGAATAATCTTCTTTTCTTCAGATTGTTTGGCAAGATTTAAAGCAAATAAATGCTTTTTTTTGGAGTAGACTAAATTCTCATTAGAATTTATGTACTTTGCAATTTTGTCATTCTCCTCTAATCTTCTACCACCAAAAGCTACTGGTCTGCCCGATACAGATATAATGGGAAACATCAAACGTTTTCGAAATCGATCGATAAATTCCCCTCTATCATTTTTATTGACCAATCCTGTTGCTAAAATCTCATGTTCTTGGAAACCTTTATTTTTTAAAAAGGCATATAATTCATTATGTTCTCCAGAATATCCAATTTTAAACGCTTTTAATGTATTATTATCCAATTTTCTTTGTTTTACGTAATCTTGTGCAATTTTAGCAATTGGCTCATACAGCCTTTCGTGATAAAACATTGTTGCTTCGAGGTTTATTTTATTCATTCTATCTATGAGATATTGTCTTTTATTGAATTCTTCATCCCCTACTTCTGGTAGTTTGACGTGTCCTCTTTCTGCTAAGAATTCCAATGCTTCTCGAAAAGACAATCGCTCCATTTCCATGATGAAATTATACACATCTCCACCTTTTCCACAGCCAAAGCAATGATAATACTGTCGGTCTGGTGAAACAGAAAAAGAAGGTGACTTTTCCTTATGAAAGGGACATAACCCCATAAAATTCTTCCCACTTCTTTTCAATATAACATATTGTGATATAACATCTACGATATCATTTGCGTTTCTTATCTCCTGTTTCAAATCATCATTATATTGCATCTGCTAAAAACCTCTCTTTTATATTATTCGACGAAATTTTTTTAAATCCTTCTCAATTTGTCAAAAAGTGTACATAATTTGGAACAAGATACCACAAATCTTTATTTTTTTACCGAATCTACCAACTTTCGTGCTTTCTCTCCAAAAAAGAAAAGAGTATTGACAATTTGTCAATACTCTAAAATTTGGTCTTCGCCAAATCTTTCTATTCTTCCAATCCAAAACTTATGCCAATTGCATTATTCACTTTATTCATTAATTTATTATCATGAATATGTCCTATCTTTTCTTTTAGTCTACTTTTATCAATGGTGCGAATTTGCTCTGCTAATACAACAGAATCTGCCTTCAAACCATTTTCCTCAGAAGCAATTTTAATATGGGTCGGTAGCTTTGTTTTTCCTGTTTGCGAAGTTATCGCTGCGGCAATAACTGTTGGACTATATTTGTTTCCTGTATCATTTTGTATAATTAAAACTGGTCTAACGCCTCCTTGCTCTGAACCTACAACTGGACTTAAATCAGCATAAAACATATCTCCTCTTTTAATTACCATAATCTTCACTCCTATTAAATTTACGTATAGAATAGAATTTAAACTACATTTTTTAATTTGTTTTACAGTTTTTTTAATTCTATATTATTATATAATATGCAGATTGTCTCCTTTTTGGTATCATCTTGTACCTCTAATTTGGTTGGCATTAATGTGCTTTTGTCTACTGATAATTTCTTGTATTTAATATATGTATTTTGATGATTTTTCAATTTTACTTCTAAAATAATTTCATTTTCTTTTTCTTCGCTTCTTACTTCATTGTTTTCGTCTCTATAATTTGCTATAAAACTATTCAAAAACATCGCATTGTCTAGCAAATTTTCATAATCTTCATATACTTTCTCCAAATTTAATTTTGTGTTTGAAACCTTTAGCTGATTCTCATTTATTTCAATTTTTACTCCTTCAATGGACGCTCCACTTATCACTTCTTGCATGCAGTATTTTCCTTTTACTTCTTGTTTCACCTCATATCTGTTCTGCGTTTTATTACTGCTTACTGTTACATCTGCCTCTGCATAATAATTTTCTAAACTATTTAAAATATCTTCTATTTGATTTGCACTTCTATTCTTACTTATATTATTGCCAAATAAAAAATTTTTATAATAGAAAATAGCAAAAATTATTAAAAATAGGATTACAAAAATCACAATTTTTTTCAGTTTTATTGCTTTAATCACCTTTTTTATTTTCCTCCTTTTTATTTTCATAAAAAAAAATAGGTTAAAGCCTATCTTTTTCTAAACTATATTCGATTCATATCCAAAATATTCACACAGAATCTGTTCAAACGCCTCTTTGCTCTCAACTTTATTTATTGCCTCTCTCATAACCGTAGCATTTTTCATACCTTTTATATACCAAGCAACATGTTTTCTAATTTCACGTGTTGCAGTATATTCGCCCTTTTCTTCAAGTAACAATTGAAAATGCTCTTGAATAACTCTAAACTTTTCTTTTACTGTTAAATCTGGCAACTTTTCGCCTTTTTCTAGGTAATGATAAATTCGTGCAAAAATCCACGGATTTCCTAGTGTTCCTCTTCCAATCATGATTCCATCACAACCAGTTTCCTCAAACATCTTTTTAGCATCTTCTTCCCTTTGAATATCGCCATTTCCAATGACTGGAATTCGTACAGAATCCTTCACTTGTTGAATAATTTTCCAATCTGCTTTGCCAGAATAAAACTCATCCCTTGTTCTTCCATGAACCGCAATTGCACTAATACCACATTCTTCTGCAATTTTTGCCAAATCCTTTGCTACAATGTGCTCTTTATCCCAACCTTTCCTAATTTTTAATGTAACTGGTTTTGTCGCATTTTTTACAACTGCACAAATAATTTCCTTTGCTAAGTTCAAATCCAGCAAAATTCGACTTCCATCACCATTTTTAACAACTTTTGGAGCAGGACATCCCATATTAATATCCACAATATCTGCTATTTCAGATACAATTTTTGCCGCTTTTCCCATAACTTCTGGATCACTTCCAAAAATCTGCATAGAAATTGGTCTTTTTTCCTTCTCGCAATGCAACATTTTCAGCGTTTTTTCGTCCTGAAATAGAATCGCTTTACTACTCACCATCTCATTGCAAACCAAACCAGGATTTCCATATTTTTTTGTTATCATACGAAAAGGCAGGTCCGTCACGCCTGCCATTGGTGCTAATATTAAATTATTTTCTAATTCTATATTTCCTATTTTTAATTTTTTTATGCCCATTTTTAATTTCCTTTTTCTTATTTATAGCATATTTTTGAATAAATTTCAAGTATTATAAAAATTTTAATAAAAAATAAGGTGTAACTTTTACATTACACCTCTTTTTTTACGCTAATACATATAAGGAACAAACTCTTCTGCATTTATCCCAGCTTTTTCAGCTTTATTGACAAACATTTCTGCATGCTCCGAAGAAGTTGTCAGCGCCAAAAGTGTCATTATGGCAGACGCTCTGTCACTTTGTAATTCTTGAAACATTACGATTTCATCCATCATGGAAATCATTTTTTCAAAAGGACTTTCCTCGCATAGTACATATTTTTCAACATGCTCGTCAACAGCCTCTTTCATCCCCTGTATATCATTTCTAAAAAAATACTGGAAAACTGGTATCTCCAATTGTTGTAAATCTACAAACAACCGAATCAACGTGTAGTGACTTTTGTCACTCTTTTGTTCCATTTCTGGATGCCTTGCTAGCATATATTTTTTTGCCAAGGCATCTACAATTGCCTCGTCTAAATATTTGCCACAATACATCCCTTGCTCATAAATAGCAAAAACTTTACTTCCACTATTTAGATAGTACAAATAATGAATCAATTCATGTACTATCATGTATTGAGCTTGATTATCTAAACCATTCTGTAGAAAAGCTTTATCCACAAATATTTTCTCTTCGTAATAGCATGCACCATATGTAAGTGTAGTGGTCTGCTGTTGCAGTATTTCTGTTATATTTGCGGCGTATGTTTCAATTGGTTCGACTTTCCATTCTGCCTCAAAATCGTTGTTTAGAAAATCGCATAAATCTTCAGCAATTTGATTTATTTCTGTTTGAATTTGATTTTCTACTTTTTCAGCAGTTTTGGTCCACTTCATATCAGCCTCACGATATGTGATATACTGTGGCTGATAACTATTATCAGAAAAACGATACACGGTTTGTAATTCTGACCGCATTTCTCCACAACCAGCAAAAAAAGCCATAATAATAATAATAATAATAATAATAAATATCATTATTTTCCTTTTCATATATCCTCCTTAATTAAGAAAAATATCCTTAATTGCTCAATGATTATTGGCTAGAGCTCGCCATATTATTTATATTTATTATATCACATTTACATAAAAAGTCAAATATTAAAAAGAGTAAATATAAATTTACTCTTTTTTCTATATTATTTTTTTAACAATTTTAATCTAACTTTCCAAATACGATTTCTGCCTTCTTGCACTAATATTTAACAATAATCCAATACAAATAAAATTCGTAACCAACGAACTTCCTCCATAACTCACAAATGGTAATGGTACTCCTGTAATTGGCAATAATCCAATCGTCATACCTATATTTTCCAACATATGAAAAAAGAAAATCCCACCAATTCCAATAGCAATATACGAACCTATGTTATCTTTAGCCGTTTTGGCTATATAAATAATTTTTGTAATTAACACTACATATAAAACTAAAATAGCAGCTGTTGCAATAAAACCTAATTCTTCACCTATTACAGAGAAAATAAAATCTGTTGTTTTCGGATGTAAAAATCCTAGTTGCGTTTGATTTCCCTGTAGCAGTCCCATTCCTACCAATTGCCCTGCTCCAATCGCCAATTTAGATTGAATAATGTTATAACCTTTTCCTCTTGGGTCCGATTCTGGATTTAAAAACACTTCAATTCTCTCTAGTGCATGCGTTGGTAAATTTTTATACACCACTGGCACTAAAATAGCTACTACCAAACAAGCTGTTATAATATATTTTTTGTCAATCCCAGAAACAAACAAAATAAACAACATCGCTATCACATACGCCATTGCAGTTCCATAATCTGGCTGAATAATAATCAGTCCAATTGGAATTGCCATAAATAGCAAAGCTATGATTAGCTTCCATATTTTATTAATTTCTTTTCTGCCTCTGATTTGTAATTTATTGATTAAAAACGAAATAAATAATATCACCACAATTTTTGATAATTCCGATGGCTGTAATGTGGTTTTACCAAACTGATACCAACTTCTTGCGCCATTAATTGGTTCTGTAAATAAAACACCAACCAGCAACCCGATCGATACAATATAAATCACAGTAGAAAACCTTGCAATCAAGTTGTAGTCAATAAAATATGCTAAAATCAAAAAAGGAATACTTATCAAAAACCATTGGATTTGTTTTTTAAATTCTACATATTCCGTCCCTTGTGTCGCTGAAAATAGCGCAATTAATCCTATCCCTAATAATAATAAACTAACGATTAAAACAGTCCATTCCGTATTCTTCAGTAATTTTTTTTTCACTTAAAATTTTACCCCTCGCTTATTTTTTTATTATCTTCTTCTTCTGCTGCTTTTAATAAATCATCAAATGTTACATCATCATCGTCTTCCTCTTTTTCGGATTCCGTTTCACTTTCTTCTTTTATCTCTTTTTTATTTGTCTTTTTTGGAGTTGTTGATGGTTTCTTCTTTTCAGTTTTGGTTTTCTCTTCTTTTGTAGAATCCGTTCCATCAATTAATTCAGTCATTGTTTCTTCAACTTTTTCACGTTTTTGTTCTTCTTTTTTTACTTCTTCTAATTTTTTGGAGAAATTTACCCCATCAAATTCTTTTATTTTATCCGCTTTGATTTCATTTTTTATATTTAAAATTGGTATATTAGCATACAATGCTGGTGCTCCATTGGTTCCATCTTCATTTGGTTGATTTGTTAATCTTACGTCAATGGAACCTTCATCAACTACAATATATTTCTTAATAACATCAATAATTTCTTGTTTCATTAATTCCAAAAAATCAGCTGAAACATTTGCTCTATCTTGCATTAATACAAGATGTAGTCGTTCTTTTGCACTATCTTTTGAGCCAATTTCTTTATTATCTTCCGGTTTGATTATTTTCTTAAAAAAGTTTCCTATACCTTCAAACATTTTTTTCCTCCCATTTTTTATGCTCTGCCAAACAAGCGCTTAATTTTTGCCATAAAACCTTTTTCTGTTCCGGGAATTGTTACTTCTATATTTTCTCCCAATAATCTTCTTGATATCTCTATGTATGCCTTACCAGATGGTGCTCTTTTGTTGGATACAACAGGTTCTCCTTTATTCGTCTGTGTAATAATATTTTCATCATCTGGCACAACGCCAATTAAATCAATGGATAACAAATCTACAATATCATCCACATCCATCATTTCCCCTTTTTTTACCATAGAGGTACGTAGTCTGTTGACAATTAATTCTGGATTTTTTATCTCCGAAGATTCTAATAATCCAATAATTCGGTCAGCATCTCGGATGGCCGAAATTTCTGCAGTTGTAACTACTAATGCTCGGTCTGCGCCAGCAATAGCATTTTTGAAACCTTGTTCAATTCCTGCTGGACAATCAATTAATATGTAATCAAAATCCTGTTTTAGACTATCGGTTAAATTTTTCATTTGCTCTTCATTAATTGCATTTTTATCTCTTGTTTGAGCTGCTGGAAGCAAGAAAAGCTCTTGGAATCTTTTATCTTTTATTAAAGCTTGTCTTAATTTACATTTTTCTTCTATGACATCAACTAAATCATAAACAATTCTATTTTCAAGGCCCATAACAACATCTAAATTTCTAAGACCAATATCGGTATCTATCAAAACTACTTTTTTTCCAGCCATTGCTAAGGCAGAACCTAAATTGGCTGTTGTTGTCGTTTTACCAACACCACCTTTACCTGATGTTATAACAATAACTTCTCCCATCATTTTCCTCCTCAATATGCTTTTAATTTTATACCTTAATATCTTATACATTTTTTTATAAAAAGTCAATGGAATTTTTACAACTTTGTAATATTTTTGTAATATTTTTGTAACATTTGGGATGATAACTGGAAAGAGAGCTTCGTGATTCATTTTGAAAATCAATCACAAAGCTCTCTGTTTGACAATTTTTAAGTTTTTCCTGCTAATTTCACATCCAATGTGGATTCTTTCCCATTCCTTTGTATTTGCAATTTTATCATATCTTCTGGTTTTTTATTGTAGATATATTTTTTTAAATCGTTCATTTTACTTAATTTGGTATCATCAATTTGAGTGATAATATCGCCTTCTTTTATATCTAAACCAGCTAATGGTCCATTTTCTACTATTTGTGCTACATATATGCCATTTTCAATTTCGAGATTGGAATCTAAATATTGAATCGCTTCTTTATCGTACCCATAAATGCCAAGCCAAGCTTCCTCAAATTTTCCTTCACTCACTAGTCGATTTATAATTGGTTTTACAATGTTAATGGGAACCGCAAATCCAATTCCTTCCGCATTACTAATTTTTACAGAATTAATTCCAATTAGTTTTCCATTTGTGTCAATTAAAGCGCCTCCGCTGTTTCCTTCGTTTATGGTAGCATCCGTTTGAATCAAGTCTTCCATATATACATTTTGATTTTCCTCTTCGAGTTTAATCGTTCGGTTCATAGCACTAATAATTCCCTTTGTCACTGTTTTTTGAAATTCCAATCCTAATGGATTTCCAATCGCATAAACATCTTGTGCTAAATAAATTCCTTCTGAATCACCTAATTCTAAATATTCTAAATTTCCTTTGTTGATTTTTACAATCGCCAAATCAATGTTACTATCTGACCATACAACATTTCCATCATACGTATTTCCGTCATCCAAAGTAACATAGCAACTGCTGTACTTATTTCCCGCTACATGTTGATTAGTTAAAATATACCCATTATCTGTGATAACAACACCACTTCCCAATCCTAATTTTTCCTCTGCACGATTGACAAATATAGAACTGCCACTTTGTTTCAACTTAGAAATTCCTACGATTGCTTTTACTGAATCAGCTATTGTAGTATTTGAAGCAATTTTTTCTTCGTTTTTCTCTTCTTCGACATTTTCGTCAAAATTAACTTTTTGTGCATTGTATTCCGTAACCGTTGGAACTTGGCTTGTTTCCGTTCGCAAAATTAATACCAACAGCAAAGTAATAATTACCACCAAAAAACAATACATCATCATTTTATCTTTGTTTTTCTTTTTCTCTTCATAATACATGATTTTGCCTCCTTCTCTTAATGGTTATCTTTTCCAGAATTAATGTTTTCATACCTATTAAAATATTTTTTCAATAGATATTGCTTTTTTATTTGTTTTTGTATAATATATTGTTAAATTGATAATGTAGATTGTAGAGGAAGTTGAAATGAAAAAACAAATAAATAACAAACTGCCAATTTTTGATTTGAGCATACCACAGGAAAATATTTGGTTAACGGAGCAATTAAGTGAAAATACAGATATTAACCACATTTATGGAACACTTTTTATTAACAAAAAAATGGATATTGAATTTCTAAAAATAGCATTAAATCGCGTAATTGAAAATAACGATGCCCTTCGTTTACGCATCCTTCAAAAGGATGGTAAACCAATGCAATACGTCTCAGAATACGAATATCAGGAAATTCCAGTTTATGTTGTTGAAGAAGATAAAAGTAATAAAATCGAAGAAATCATTCAATCTGTTAGGGCAGAATCTATAAATCTTTTGGAAGATAAATTATGCGATTTTCGAATTATTGCTTGTCCAAATTGCGTTTACATTTGTGTAAAAATGCATCATATTGTTGCAGATGCTTGGTCAATGGCTCAACTATTTGTTGAACATTTGGGACTTTTCTATGAACAAGCAAAAAATCAGGAACCCTCTGAAAAAAAGCCTTCTTATTTGAACTATATCCAAAAAAATGAGAATTATAAATATTCTGAAAAATACAAAAAAGATCAGAAATTTTGGCAAGAATATATCAAACATTTAGATTGCAAAAATGAATTGGATCTTACTAAAGACAAAAAAAGTAAACGACTTGAAAAAAGAATTGAAAATAGCCTATATGAGAAAATAGCAAGCTTTTGTAAAAAAAATAATATGACAGAATATTCCTTCTTTTTAGGCATTATCTCCATTTACTTTTCAAAGCTATTTGCGCATGAAAACTTGGTGATTGGCACTCCTTTTTTAAATCGTAAAAAAGCAGATAAAGAATTGGATACAATGGGTATGTTTATCGCAACATTACCGCTTGGAATTAAGGTTTCTCCTGAATTAAATTTTGTTGAATTGTGTAAACAAATCAACCATACCAATATGTCATGTTTCAGACATTCTAGTTTTCCTTATCAGGAAATTCAAAGAGAATATGCCAATTTTTCTGGAAATCATACGAATTTATATGAAATCGTATTTTCCTATCAGATGAATAATTTAGAAAGCAGTTTTGATTCCAAAATATACAAAAATACCTGGATTCCAAACGACTATCAAGCAAATCCCCTTTTTATTAGCTATGTTAACTATTTTGGGGAACATCAACTATGTTATGATTATTGGATAAACAGCTTTCAAGAAATCGACATCGACTATTTACACGAACGTTTGATTCACATTATAAATCAAGTTTTGAAACAAGACAATCTCTTAATTGAGGCCATTGAAATCATCACACCAGAAGAAAAACACAAAATTTTATATGAATTTAATGATACCTCAATCGATTATCCAAAAGATAAAACCATTGTGGATTTATTTGAAGAGCAAGTCGCCAAAACACCAGATAATATAGCTGTCGTTTTGGAAAATGAGGAATTAAGTTATCGTGAGTTGAATGAAAAAGCTAATAGCTTGGCTCATGATTTAATAGCCAACGGAATTGTAGCAGGAGATATCATCGGTATTTATTTGCCTAGAAGTTTAGAACTTCTGATTGCTATTTTTGGGGTACTAAAAGCTGGTGCTGTATATATGCCAATGTTTACAGGATATCCTATTGATCGATTAACTTATATGTTAGATAATGGCAATTCTAAAGCACTCATTACAACAGAACACTTTGCTTCCACAATTCCTACTAACATTCCTAAGATAATAATTAATCACAATACCATCCTTTCAAATCCTCAAAATTGTCAGACTTCTTTTTCACCAAGCAATTTAGCCTACGTTATCTACACATCTGGCTCAACAGGAAAACCAAAAGGAGTTCAAATAACACATAGAAATTTAATTAATTTAGTTTATGCCTTTAAAAATTACTATCAAACTATAAATGCTAAAGATACTTTTCTAGCTTCTACGAATATTTCATTTGATGTTAGTATTTGGGAAATCTTTTTGCCTTTACTAAATGGTGCCAAACTCGTTCTTAATACGGAAGAAATCATTTCTGATATCTCTTTATACTGTAACAACATCATAAAATATAAAATTACCGCGCTTTACATACCACCCAATATTTTAAATGAAGTATATCAACTCTTATCAAAAAGTAATGACATTTGTATCAAAAAACTACTCGTTGGAGTTGAGCCTATCAAAAAAAGTACCTTAAATAATTATTATCAACTAAATCAAGATTTAATCATCATTAATGGATATGGACCTACAGAAACAACAATTTGCTGTACTGCATTATCTTATTCTAGAGACAATACACAAGATGGCTTTGTTTCCATTGGAAAACCATTGTGCAATGACAACATTTATATTGTTAAATCCAACGCTTTATGTCCTATTGGCACTCCTGGTGAATTATGTGTTGCTGGAGACGGTGTAGGAAATGGTTATTTGAATAATCCATCCGAAACCAACAAATCATTCGTAAAAAACCCATTTTGTAAGAATTCTATGTTATACAAAACAGGAGATTTTGCAAAATGGAATCCTGATGGAACCATTACATTCATTGGACGTATAGATAACCAAATAAAACTATCTGGTTATCGAATCGAACTAAGTGAAATCAATCACTGTATTCATCAGTATGGCTCCATAAATTCTGTATTTACTACTTTATTTAAGGAACGTCTTATTTCTTATTTCACATCTAATGTTGAAATAAAAAACGAAAAATTAATGGAATATTTGCAAACCAAATTACCTTTTTATATGTTACCAAAATTCCTAATGCAAATTCCATCTTTTCCATTAACACCCAATGGAAAAATTGATGCTAAAAGTTTGCCCGCCCCAGATTTAAGCAGCCAAAATGATTATATAGCACCTAAGACTACTACTGAAAAGAAAATTACTCAAATGTTAGAAAAGTTATTAAATATAACTAATATTAGTATAACCGATGATTTATTTAATTTAGGCATGGATTCTTTAAATTCTATCAAATTGGGAATCCAATTATTAGAAGAATTTAATGTTTCAGTAAAAGTAAATCATATTTTTGAGCACCCAACAATTAAGGAATTATCAAATTACATTACATCTTTATCAAAACAAGAAAAAGACAAAATCAAACCTGCCAAACCCCAAGACTACTACCCTACTTCTTCCGCGCAAAAAAGAATTTACTACGCTTCCATTTTGGATGAAAATTCAATTTTATACAACGTTGCAGGTGGAATCATAATTGATAAAATTTTAGATATTTCCTTACTAAAAAAATGCTTTGAAAATTTAATCGAACGACATGAAATTCTACGCACTCATTTTAGAATTATTGAAAATGATATTGCACAAATCATCGAGAAAAAAATTGACTTTGATTTACCATACGAAACAGATGATTCCAACACTATCAACGATATTTACAACCACTTTGTAAAACCTTTTGACTTAAAAAAGGCTCCTTTATTCAGAGCCAAAGCAGTCTATTTAAAAAATGAAAAAACACTTTTATTACTGGATATGCATCATATCATCAGCGATGGAACTTCCCTAACGCTTTTATTGCAAGAACTTTGCGACTTATACAATGGCTATGCATTACCCGAAAAACAAGTAGATTACAAGGATTTTACAATTTGGGAACAACAACAATTTCAAAAAGCAGATTTTCAAAAAGCTAAGGATTTCTGGGTTAATCAATATCAAGACGAAATACCTTTATTAAACATGCCTACCACATTTTCTAGACCTTCTACACAAAGCTTTGAAGGAGCTAATTATCATGCTACTTTGTCAAAAGACATTTTTAACAAAGTAAATGAAATAGCAAAATCTTTGGAAATTACACCTTATATGTTACTGCTGGCGGCTTATTACATATTACTTTTCAAATATACTGCCCAAAATGACATTGTCATTGGAACACCTATTATCGGTAGAGAATCACCCGAACTTTATCAAATGCTTGGCATGTTCGTTAACACTTTACCTTTAAAAAATACCATCCATCCTTCAACCCATTTCAAAGACTTTGTAGCAGCCTTAAAAGATTACTGTTTAACCGTTTTTGAAAATCAATCCTACCCATTTGATGAACTTGTTAAAGAATTAAATATAAAACGAGATGCCAGTAGAAATCCTTTATTTGATGTTATGTTTGTATATCAAAATAACGGTTATCCAACCATTGATTTTGAGAAAGCCCAAGTCGAATACTTCATCCCTGACAACAACATTTCTAAATTCGATTTAACCCTAGAAGTTATTCCTACAAAGGATGAATTTTCACTACGTTTTGAATATTGTACCAAATTATTTGATGAAAACTTCATCAAACGATTCAGCACACATTATACTAATATTTTAAAGATAATTTTAGAAAATTCAACCATAAAAATAGCCGACATTGATATGCTATCAACCGCAGAAAAAAATCAAATATTGCACGATTTCAATGATACCTATATGAATTATCCTCATAATAAAACCATTACAGATTTATTTGAAGAACAAGTAAAAAAAGCACCCCATAATATTGCTGTCATTTTTGAAGATAAAAAATTAACGTATCATGAATTAAATAAAAGAGCCAATATATTAGCACACACCTTAATTTCCAAAGGTGTTCATACTGGTGACGTTGTTGGAATTTATATGAATCGAAGTATTGAACTTATTATTTCCATTCTTGCAACTTTAAAAGTAGGCGCCGTTTATATGCCAATGTACATTGGTTACCCTCAAGACAGATTAACTTATATGTTAAAAAATAGTGCTTCCAACTTTCTAATTACCACAAGAAAATACTCTAAAGCCATTACTTGCGACCATGTAAAAAAAATATTAATAAATAATCGAATCAACCCACTTCATACAAAAAATCCGCCTCATACTGCTAATTCCACTGATTTAGCTTATTGCATCTACACCTCTGGCTCAACTGGAAAACCAAAAGGAGTCCAAATCACTCATAAAAACTTAATCAACTTTGTTTATTCTTTTAATAAGTATTATCACGGAATCACAGCCAAAGATAGCTTCCTAGCTTCTACAAATATTTCCTTTGACGTCAGTATTTGGGAAATCTTTATGCCATTATTAAATGGGGCAAAACTAGTTCTTAACACCGAAGAAATCATCTCAGATATTACATTATATTGCGATACCATTACCAAAAACAAAATAACCAGCTTGTACATTCCACCCAATATTTTAGAAGAAGTCTATAGCCTTTTATCTAAAAATAAAAAAACATATCTTGACAAACTATTAGTTGGCGTGGAACCAATTAGAAAAAGCACCTTAAATAAATATTTCACCTTAAATTCCAATTTAACCATCATAAATGGTTATGGTCCATCTGAAACAACAATTTGTGCAACAGCATTACACTACATAAAAGACGAAACACAAGATGGCTTTGTTTCTATTGGTAAACCATTAAAAAATACGAATATTTACATATTAAACCCAAATCACAATCTATGCCCTATTGGAATTCCTGGTGAATTATACATCGCAGGAGACGGCGTGGGAAATGGTTATTTAAATAATCGCACAGAAACCAACAAATTGTTTATAAAAGAGCCTTTCAATGCTTACAAAACTGGAGATTTAGCAAAATGGAATGAAAATGGAACCATTGATTTTATTGGTAGAAACGACAATCAAATCAAACTTTCTGGATACCGCATCGAATTAAATGAAATCAATCATACCATTTTATCTTATCCTAACATACTAAAATGTTACACAACCATATTAAAAAATAAAAACAATTCTTATCTGACCGCTTACTTTGTATCAGATAACCAAATTTCTATTAAAGATTTAAAATCTTACCTACAAACAAAACTTACATTTTACATGATACCTAAATTTTTAATACAAATTGACTCACTACCCATGACGGTCAATGGAAAAGTTGATAAAAAATCTTTACCATTACCAAACTTCAAATCAGACGCACCTTATATAGCTCCTCGTAACCCTTACGAGAAAAAAATTGCAAAAATTATACGGAAAGCTATTAAACATGCCAAAAGTAAGTATCGATGATAATTTCTTTGATATTGGCTGTGACTCCATTATCGCCATAAAATTTCAAATCGAAGCATTAAACGAAAACATCGATATCAGCTATGGAGACATCTTTAAATATCCAACCATTCGCATGCTTTCTGAAAACAAAAATACAGAACAAAATAACCTAGCACTTTCAGTTGACAAAGATTATGACTATACACGTCTGAACAACATTTTACTAAAAAATAAACAAAATAATAATTGGAATTTATCTGAAAATAGAGTCTTACTATTAGGAAGTACTGGCTTTTTAGGCGCCCACATTTTAGATAGCTACTTTTCCAACAATCCAGATAATACTCTTTATTGTATCGTTAGAAAAAAAGGTTTGCTAGAGCCTTCTGAAAGATTAAAAAAGACATTAAATTATTATTTTGGAAACAAATACGATGACTATTTTACCAAAAATAAAATCGTCATTTTAGACGGTGATATCTGCGAAAAAAATTGGGGACTTTCTCTTGCTCAATTCAAAGACTTGATGAATCATATTGATATTATTATCAATAGTGCTGCGCTCGTTAAGCATTATGGAGATTATGAAACCTTCTCAAAAATCAATATTGAAGGAACCAAAAATATCTCTCATATTTGTAAAAAATATAGCAAAAAATTATATCATATCTCCACTTTAAGCGTTTCTGGAATGAAGACAAATACCAAAAATTCCGAAAATCAGATTTTTGATGAAACTTCATTATACATCAATCAAGAACTCGATAACGTCTATATTTATACTAAATTTGAAGCAGAAAAATGCATTTTAGAAGAAATCGAAAATGGTTTAAATGCCACCATTTTAAGAGTCGGAAATTTAACCAATCGATTTTCTGATGGAATGTTCCAAATCAATGTACATGAAAACGCTTTTGTAAACAGACTTAAAGCCATCATTCATTTAAAAGCCATTCAACGTTCTTTTTCAAATCATCTTATAGAACTGACTCCAGTTGACTCGTGTGCAGATGCAATTATAAAAATAACCAATGCTTATCACACATTTTCTGTACTACATATCGTTAATACCAATTATATTAGCTGTAAAAAATTAATAAACTACATCAATAATGCAAATTATCACATAAAACCAATGTCGGACAAGAACTTTTCATCTCGCGTAGAAAAATACTTAAGTACAGACAATTTAAAAAACAGCATTACGGGCATCATAACTGATTTGAACAAAAATAAAACCTTAAATTATATCACAAACGTCACACTAAAAGCCGACATTACCAATACATTCTTAAATCGCTTAGAATTTCATTGGCCCATACTAGACGACCTCTACTTCAAGAAATACTTTGCCTTTTTCAAAAAAATAAATTATTTTACCAAAAATGAGGAGGATTAAAAATGACTACTACTTTTTCTATTTTTGTACTATTAGTAATATGTATCGTATCTACCATATCGGTTCTACGTATTATTGATACACAAATTAAAACTGGTCAATTAAAAACTTGCTTTAAGCTTGTCTTAATATGCATACTGATTTGCCTAACCGGTCTAATTTTGCAATGCTTATTAGGCTATAAACTAAGTTTACCTTTAATTTACTATGACTATTTCGTGTATATTGGAACTTGCTTTCTTCCAGTTACTATGTTCTTTACATCATTAGTCTTTGCTAATACAAAAGCTAAATTAAAAAAAGTATATTTACTACTCATCATTCCCATCATTTCCTTGATTGTTTTATGGACCAATGACTACCATCACTTATTTTACAAAGTTTACTCCATTAACCTAAATGAAACAATCTCTGGTTCCTATATGACTGTTCACCTAATTTACACTTATGGTTTATTCATCATCAGTATTACAAATTTGCTAAAATACACCATTAAAAATGCTGGATTTTTTTCCAAACAATCCATCTTCATTATTATAGGAACCCTAATCCCTATCCTTGTCAATATTCTAGGAACCTTTAACATTCTTCCTATGACAATCTACATCACGCCAATTAGTTTTGCCTTCACCATTTTGTGTTTTTCCATTGCGATATTTAGGTTCAAATTTTTAAGCATTACACCAATTGCAATGCAAAAAATTGTAGATAGAATATCAGATGCCTTCATTGTATTAAATGAAAATTACATCATCACTGATTTTAACGAAACTTTTTTACATATATTTTCTTGTAACCCAAATGATGTCAGACAAAAAAATATCTTCAAACTATCTAGCAAAGACAAACACTTTAAAATTAACAATGCCCTTTTCCAAGAGAACTTTGAAAAAATCAAACATTCAAATAAAACCATCGAATTCGAACAAACCATTGATACCATAGCCAAAACCTTTTCTATTGAAATTAGTAATATCTTTTCAAAAAACGAACTCATTGGTACCCTAATTCTTTTCAAAGACATAACACAACACAAAAACGACATTCTAACCATTCAAAATAACCAAGACATGTTAATTGAACAAGAACGTCTTGCCTCTCTTGGACAAATGATTGGTGGAATTGCCCACAATCTAAAAACACCAATTTTTTCTGTCGCCGGCGGATTAGAAGGATTATCTGACCTAATCAACGAATACGATGCTTCCATCGAAAATCCTTCTGTTACCGACGCCGATATGCACGACATCGCCAAAGACATGCGTGAATGGATTGACAAACTAAAAGGTCATATTTCTTATATGTCAGACGTCATCACTACTGTAAAAGGTCAAACCACCACTTTGGCAGACAACGCAACCATCGATTTTTCTATTACAGAATTATTTAAACGTGTTGACATACTCATGAAACACGAAATTAAAAATGCCTTAGCCACATTGGAAATTCAAAATAACATTGGAGACGCCGAATTGCTAAACGGAAATATTAACAGTTTAGTTCAAATCATCAATAACATCATTTCCAACTCCATTGAGGCTTATGGCAATAATTATACCAACAAAATCATTGAATTAGCTGCCAATCAAGAGAACAACAACCTTATCATCTCTGTCAAAGATTATGGACCTGGAATCCCACCTACTGCACAAGAAAAATTATTCAAAGAAATGATTACAACCAAAGGAAAAAACGGAACCGGCCTTGGTATGTTCATGTCCTATTCCAACATCAAAGCCCATTTTAGCGGGGATATGACCTATGAAACAGAACTTGGAAAAGGAACCACATTCTATATCATTTTACCTATCAAACACTAATTTTCCCAAAAAGAGATTTGCAAAAATCTCTTTTTTTAACAGTTCTAAAATCCACCCAACAGCACCAGCGTTATTTCCCTTAACTTTTTGACAAATTTCTCAAAATAATATTGACTGCACTAGGCAAAATAAGGTACAATATAGAAAAACAAAAAGGAGATTATATACATGAGACTTTCTGAACAAAATCATACTTCCGAAAAAAATAATTATAAAATTATTGCAGTAGACGATGAAGGCGGAATTATCGATTCATTATCTGTGTTTTTACGCCGTTCTGGTTACACTCTAGTTGGTTGTACTAGCCCTTTAGAAGCCATTGAACGTGTCAGAAATGAACATTTCGATTTAATGTTACTTGATTTTATCATGACACCAATTCATGGTGACCAAGTAGTCGAAGAAATTCGAAAATTTAACCAAGAATTATACATTATTTTGCTAACTGGTCACAAAGACTTGGCGCCACCTTTAGAAACCATCAAACGTTTATCCATACAAGGCTACTGCGAAAAAAGTGATAAATTTGACCAATTATTGTTACTAATCGAATCAGCCATCAAATCTATTAAACAAATGCAAATCATTCAAGAAATCAATGAAGAATTAAAAGAATCGCGTGAAAGCCTTGAAAAAGCCTACTTAGAAAGCATCGAAATCATTCGTCATACTGTTGAAGCAAAAGATACCTATACAAGAGGTCATTCTGATCGAGTTTCCGCTTATTCAGTCTTAATTGGAAAACACATGGGACTATCAGAAGATGCATTGCACACTTTAAAAATCGGTGGTCTTTTCCACGATATTGGAAAAATCGGTATTCCAGACAGTATTTTACTAAAAGAAGCAAAATTAACCGATGATGAATATTCTCAAATCAAAAATCATCCAGCTATCGGAAAACACATTCTTGCCAATGCTACTATTTTTCAAGAAATCGTGCCAATTGTTTTTCATCACCATGAAAAATATGATGGTCGAGGCTATCCAACTGGTTTAGCAGGCGAAAATATTCCACTATTTGCTAGAATCGCAGCCATAGCCGATACATTTGATGCCATGACATCCAAACGTTCCTACCGAAACGCATTACCACTTGAGGTTGTTACCGCAGAAATCGAAAAATGTTCTGGCACGCAATTTGACCCAGAAATTGCAAAAGTATTTTTGGACATCTTACAAAATCATTATCACGAAATCGAAGAAATACAGAATCAATATAAAATCAATTAAAAAAGCTCCTTACATTTTACACCAGTTACAGCCTCTTGACAATTTTATGTAACTATGGTATAATATAAAGTATAATAATAGCTTTGAGGAGGCAATATACTATGAAAATGATAAGCATCAAAGGGCAAAAAAAGAATTCGGTTACTGGCTTACCGCCAATTCCCAAATTCTTAAGACCCTATGTAAAAAAAGCCAAAGTAGCAAAGAAATAATTTTTTTGGCAGGACCTTCCTTGGAAGGTCCTTTTCTATTTCATTGACAAACTCACCTTATGTTTCTCCTGATCAATTCCAATTACTCTAACCTTTACCACATCTCCAACAGAAACAACTTCTGACGGATTTTTAATATATTTATCCGACATTTCTGAAATATGCACCAATCCATCATATTTCACCCCAATATCCACAAACGCTCCAAAATCAATGACATTTCTTACCGTTCCTGTCAGTTCCATTCCTTGCTGTAAATCTTCAAATTTTAGAACATCACTACGTAAAATCGGCTTTGGCAAATCCTCTCTTGGGTCCCTGCCTGGTCTTGACAATTCATCTATAATATCTCGCAATGTCAAACTTCCTACACCCAATTCTTGTGCTGTCTTTTCCACATTTATTTTCTTAAAATCTGACTTCATTGTCTCCAACTTTTCTCTATCCGACAAGTTTTCCACAGAATATCCAAAATTTGTTAATAACTTTTCTGCGATTTCATAACTTTCTGGATGCACACTGGTAACCTCCAACGGATTTTTTCCACCAAAAATTCGGATAAATCCTGCACATTGCTTAAATGCTGCTGGACCTAATTTTGGCACTTTTAGCAACTCTTTTCTTTGTTTCAATTCCCCATTTTCATCACGATATTTTACAATATTTTTTGCAACGCTTTCATTAATTCCCGAAACATAAGAAAGCAACGAAGGAGTCGCTGTATTCACATCCACACCAACTGAATTTACGGCATCTTCCACAACGCCACTCAAACTTTCATTCAATCTTTTTTGATTCACATCATGCTGATATTGACCAACACCAATTGATTTTGGATCAATTTTTACCAATTCAGAAAGTGGATCTTGTAACCTACGTGCAATCGAAATCGCACCACGAAGGGAAACATTAATATCTGGATATTCCTCTGTTGCCAATTTTGAAGCAGAATACACAGATGCTCCTGCTTCGCTCACAATGGCATAATAAATTTCACCTTCGATTTCTTTTATCATATCAGAAACAAACATTTCTGATTCACGCGAAGCGGTGCCATTTCCAATAGCAATCATATTCACATGATGTTTTTTGATTAAATCTTTTAAAACCTTTTTTGCTCCTTCTACGTCATTTTGTGGTTCGGTTGGATAAACGGTTGTGGTTGCTAGCACTTTTCCTGTTTTGTCAATCACTGCAATTTTGCAACCAGTTCTGTAAGCTGGGTCAAATCCCATAACGGTCATATTTTTGATTGGTGGTTGCAATAAAAGTTGTTTTGCATTTTTTCCAAATACTTTAATTGCTTGTTCTTCTGCTTTTTCTGTTAAATCAGAACGAATTTCTCGCTCAATCGAAGGTTCGATTAATCTTTTATACGAATCCACAATCGCTCTTTCCAAAACTTCAGCAAACTGACTTTTATAATCTTGTATAATTTGTTTCTTCAAATAATCAATAATTTTCTCTTCTGGCTTTTCCAATTTTACTTTCAAAAATTCTTCTTTTTCTCCACGATTAATAGCCAAAATTCGATGACTCGGCATCTTCAAAATGGCTTCACTGTAATCATAATACATTTCATAAGGTGATTTTTCCTCTTTTGCCACTTTAGAAGAAATTACGGCTTCACGGAAACAAAATGATTTAATTTTTTTTCTAAAATCTGCATTATCTGCAATATTCTCTGCAATAATATCCAATGCCCCATCAATTGCCTCTTCTTCTGAATTGACACCTTTTTCCTCGTCAATATATTCTTTAGCAACCTCAAATAAATCCTTTTTCTCACTTTGCAAATAAATAATATTGCTAAGTGGCTCCAAACCTTTCTCTTTTGCAATGGTTGCACGCGTCCTTTTCTTCGGCTTAAACGGTCTATAAATATCTTCTAATTCCGATAAAATCATTGTGCTAGCAATTTTTACAGTCAATTCATCCGTTAATTTTCCTTGCTCATCGATTAGACGAATAATTTCTTCTTTTCTTGCTTCCAAATTACGCAAATATTTTAGACGTTCGTCTAATTCACGCAAAAGTTCATCACTTAAATTCCCAGTTACTTCTTTTCTATAACGTGCAATAAATGGAATCGTATTTCCCTCATCAATCAATCTGACTGTCGCTTCCACTTGATTTTCTCGAATTTGCAATTCCTCTGCTATCTTTTGATAGATTTTATTTTTCATTTCTAGCTCCTTTTCTTTACAGTTTACTTTATTTTATTCTATAAATCAAAAAAAGTAAAGATAGAATTCCTATTATTTTTTTTAAAAACTATCAAAAAAATGTTGAAATTTGTCACATTTTGTAATATGATAATATTATAGGTAACAGTTGCAGTTAAATTGTGAAAGGAGTGACAACTTTGGCTAACGCAAAAGAAGACTCAATTGACTGGTCGCTATTTATTGAAGCAGGAATTAAAGTTTCAAAAGAGCGAATCGAAGAACTTTTAAAAGAATTCAATCTATTTCAGGGCTGCGAAACGAGAGAAGATAAAATTTCCCGTTTAATAGAGCTGAAAGGTACTATTGTCTTCTGATGAAAGATAAGGGGGGATATATGAGCTTACGCTCACATATCCCCTATTTTTCTTCTAAATATTCATCATAACTACATTCTCTTACAACAACTTTATTTTCCGTAATATCAATTATTTTATTGGCAACTGTTTGCGTTAATTGATGGTCATGTGATGTAAATAACATGACACCTTTATATTTCTGCATTCCTTCATTTAAAGCCGTGATTGCTTCCATATCTAAATGATTGGTTGGTTCATCAAAAATCAAGAAATTGGCACCAGAAAGCATTAATTTAGACAACACACAACGAACTTTTTCTCCACCAGACATAACATTTACTTTTTTCAAAGCTTCTTCACCCGAAAATAACATACGTCCTAAAAAACCTCTTACATACGTTTCATCTGGGTCTTTTGAATATTGACGTAACCAATCCACAATTGTTAAATCATCTTCGAATAAATAATTATTGTCTTTTGGAAAATAATCCTTCGAAATCGTTGTTCCCCAAATTATTTCTCCTTCATCTGGCTCCATTTCTCCTGCCAATATTTGGAACAATACCGTTTTGGCAATTTCATTATCAGAAAGCAATGCAATTTTGTCCTCTCTTTTTATGGTAAAACTGATATTATCCAAAATTTTTTCACCATTCAATGTCTTCGACAAGTTCTTAATTTCCAAAATTTCCTTTCCCTGCTCTCTTTCAGGTTTAAAATCCACATATGGATATTTTCGATTGGATGGCTTAATCTCATCTAATTCAATTTTCTCCAAGGATTTCTTTCGTGAAGTCGCCTGTTTCGACTTTGAGGCATTCGCACTAAAACGTGCAATAAATTCTTGCAATTCCTTAATACGTTCTTCTTTCTTTTTATTTGCTTCTTTCATCTGTTTCAACGCCAATTGACTCGACTCATACCAGAAATCATAATTTCCTGGATATACTTTAATTTTTCCAAAGTCCACATCCGCAATATGCGTACAAACTTTATTTAAAAAATAACGGTCATGCGATACAACAATTACTGTATTTTCAAAATCAATCAAAAAATCTTGTAACCAATTAATCGTTTTCATGTCCAAATCATTCGTAGGCTCGTCTAGCAACAGTACATCTGGATTACCAAATAAACTTTGTGCCAACAGCACTTTAACCTTGTCCCTTGCCTCGATTTCACTCATATATTTATAGTGCAATTCGCTTTCAATTCCCAAATCGTTTAACATTTTGGCTGCATCAGATTCTGCATTCCAGCCATCCAATTCTGCAAAACGTTCTTCCAATTTGGCAGCCTTCATGCCATCTGCCTCTGAAAAATCTGGTTTGGCATAAATTTCATCTTTCTCCTTCATAATGCGATATAATTCACTATTTCCCATCATTACTGTATCTAAAACAGTATAACCCTCAAAAGCATAATGGTCCTGTTTTAGAATTGATAATCTTTCGCCTTTATCCAAGACAACATCACCTTTATTAGGTTCAATTTCACCCGACAAAATCTTCAAAAATGTGGATTTTCCTGCACCATTGGCACCAATTAAACCATAACAATTTCCCTTTGTAAATTTTATAGTAACATCTTCAAATAAAACTCTTTTCCCGAATCTAAGTGTAACGCCATTTGAAATCAGCATTTTAAAACCTCCTCGTTTATGATTTTATTATTATAACTTATTTTCTCGGATTTGTCAAAACTTCTCCATTACAAAAATGAGCATGACTTTTCATGCTCATTTTATTACTTCATTTTTCCTTTCATTCCCATTTTAGGACTCCCTTGCATTGCCAAAATATTTTGGTCATACGAAAAAGTTAAATTTTCACGTTCACGATGTCTTTTTAAAGCAATATCAATGACATCTTCCAATTCCTCTTCAAATGTCTTCCCAGATGCTTCCCATAAATAATACGACAACGCTCCTGGAATTGTATTAATCTCATTCACATAAACTTTTTCTGTCTCTTTATCCATTAAGAAATCTATCCTTGCCACACCACTGCAACCTAAAACTTTAAATGTTTCTTGCGCCAATTTTTGAATTTCATCTCTTTTTTCATCTGGAATATCGGCTGGTAACTTTTTATCTGATACTGCCATTCCTTTTCCTCCAGTAGTTTTACCACTACCCGCTTTAGCTCCAGCAATTCCTTTAATTCCTGCTTTATTTTTACTAGCATTGCCTCCCATATATTTATCCGCATAACTTAATATTTCATTTGAAAAAAATGGTTCTTCACAAACAGACGCCTGCGTTTCGGTAATATTTCCAATAACCGAACAATTAATTTCTTTCAAACTCACAACTGCTTTTTCTACAATAATGCGGTCTGAAAACTCCATGGCAAATTCAATTGCTTCTTCTAATTCCACATTATCATTTGCTTTTTTTATTCCTACACTTGAACCCAAATTTCCAGGTTTGACAATCACTGGAAAACTTAATTTATCTTGTATTTCCTGCAAAATTTTATCTTCGTTTTTTAAATATTCCATGCTATAAAAAGATACATAATCCACAACAGGAAGTCCTGATTCTTTCAGCACTTTTTTCATTAAAATTTTATCCATTCCAATACTAGACGCTAAAATATCTGGTCCAACATAAGGAATTCCAAGCATATTTAAAAATCCTGCAATCGTGCCATCTTCTCCGTTGGTTCCATGCATAATTGGAAATGCAACATCAATTGTATTAAGTACCCTTTTCCCAATTAACGGTGCAGGACATCTAACCACTTTGACACCTTCGCCATCATTAACAACCGAAACTTTGTAGCTTCGTTTTAGTAACACTTCCATATCTTTATATTGATATAAATCTAGCAAATCGTCTCCTGTGTACATAACTCCTTCTTTTGAAATATAAATGGGAACAATTTCATATTTCTCTGGATTAATCGCCGAAATCGCTTGCGACATAGTTATCACCGCAATTTCATGTTCCACCGATTTTCCACCAAAAAAGATTCCTAATTTAATTTTCATGACTTTTCTTCCTTTCTCTTACAAATAATTATCTGGTAAATCATTTTCTAACAAAATTACCGTATTACTTGCTGTAATTCGATTCATTTCTTGCAATGCTTCTTGCAAGTTCTTGGCAACAAATGTATTTTGTTTTGGATAATGTTTATCCTGTAATCCTTTTAATATCGGCTTTGTCTGCTCTTCTCCAACTAATATAACATAATCCGCACACTCTGCCGCTTTCTTTCCTAAATTTCGATTAATCTCCATTGCCTTATCACCTAATTCAACAATTCCTGGCGTAATCAGCACTCTTTGCTTATTCTCAAACGATTTTAACACTTCCAAAGCCATCGTTGCCCCTTTTATGTTTGAATTATAAGCATCATCAATAATAATACTTCCATTTGGATTTTGTTTTAATTGTAATCGATGATTCACTGGTTTTAAATATTTAACTCCAATTTTGATTTCTTCTGCTGTCATTCCCAATTTATCAGCTACCGCAACCGCACCAACAATATTCAAAATATTGAGCTCCCCCAATAACTTTGTTTTAATATGAATTTTCGCCTTATCTGGCAATACAACATCAAAATTAGAACCATATTCTGTTATACTAATATTTTCCGCATAATAATCTGCTTTTTTCGTTAAGCCAAATTTCACAACATTTTGAGGAAGTTCCGATTTTCGAATATTCTCATCCTCCCAATTCACAAAAGCCAAGCCTTCTTTAGGAAGCGAATCCACCAATTCTAACTTTGTTTTTCTGACATTATCAAGTGATTTGAAAGTATCCAAATGTTGTGGTCCAATGGCTGTTACTAAACCAAAATTCGGTTTTACAATATCACAAATTTCTTGAATATCACCAACATATTTGGCGCCCATTTCGCAAATAAACAATTGATGCGTTGGTGTCAATTGTTCATTAATGGTGCGTACAACTCCCATTGTTGTATTATAACTTTCTGGCGTCATCAAAGTATTAAATTTCTGAGACAAAATCGTATTTACTGCATATTTGGTACTCGTTTTACCATAACTTCCTGTTATTCCTATCACTTTCAAATTCGGAATTTCTTTTAATTTTTTACTTGCTTTTACACAAAATCCCTTTCGGATACTTTTTTCCATTGGTCGATTCACCAAATTTACAAAATAAACTAACCAATACGCCAGCATAGTCAATATATTCGCCAAACCAATTGCCACTTTAGTTTTTCCTAATATCGCTAATGTCACTAAAATAGCAAACATCAATGCATACGTTATATACATTCTCCTAATTCTAGCAGTAACCACAAACGCTTTCTTTTCTTGCTGTTTTTTCATTGTTGTAATCAAAATAAAATACAACAATCCATTAATTATCAATGCTACATCTACTTTATTCAATACCAATAAAATAATCGGTAAGCAAAGTGCTCCAATTACCTTTACATTAAGCACTTTTTTCAAATATCGTTTCATCCATACTGCATATCGGTCATTATAATAATTCTCCAATTGCAAAATATGTAATCCTTCACGGATTCTTTTGTAGAAAAATATCAAAAACAATATTAAATTTAGAACAATTAATAAATTTTGCATATTAGTTCCTTTCTTTTTGAATTTTCTTATCTATCATTTTTTAAAAACTCATTCAAAACTACATTGCAATTTTGAAGATTCTGTAAATAAGCAAAATGACCAGAATTTTTATACTCCACTAAACCACAATTAGGAATTAAGGCTTCCATTTTTTTTGCATCTGAAATCGGGGTATCTTTATCCTCTGTTCCCCAAATCAGTAAAGTTGGGACTTTTATATTTGGCAAAAGTGGAGAAACATCTTCATTTAGAATTCGTTTCATCGTTTCTCGCAAAACTGGTGCCGATGCTTTATAATCCGCTGAACCAACATGATTTAATAATTTCTCCTTGACTGTCTTTATTCCACCAACATCTGGTAATTTATTAAGAACAGCCTTTCCTGCCTTAAATATTCCAACTTTTATATAATATTTTGGTTTTCTTTTTGGAATAATCCCAGCACTGTCCATTAATACAATTTTTCTTGGTTTCACAATACCTCTACCAACGCTATTTATAATCATTCTTCCACCATTTGAATGACCAATTAAAATAGGATTTTCTATTTTTAATTCACGCATAAATTCTTTCAAAAAATCGCCAAAATCATCGGTATTCAAAGGATGTTCTGGCAAATCACTTTTGCCAAAACCTACAATATCAACTAAATATACCTTAAAGTTTTGCGATAGCGAATTGGCAATTGGGCGCATTGTCTCTAAAGTCGCAAGCCATCCATGTAATAATATTACTGGATTTCCTTCTCCAATTACTTCATAATTTATATTCCAGTCTTTTACTTTTACTTGCAAAACTTCCTCCTTTATTTCCACAAATTGTTTTCAACCTGTGAATATTTTTACTATAATTTATTCAAATTATTCGTTTTTTGTTACTAGCATATATAATACAACATTCCAGCCATAATTTCAACAAAAAATAAAAAAAAACTTGAGGAAAATCCTCAAGCTTTCTCAATTATTATATTCCCTTATATTTTTTATAGCTAATATAAGATACAACTCCTACTCCCAATAAGCCTGCTATTGCTAATAATACAACTCTTGTTACACTACCTGTTTTAGGTAAAATACCTGATTTAGTTGTATTGTCTACAGCACTAATATTTCTTATATCATTAACAACATTTTGACTTCCGTTTGTGTCATTTTTGTTGTTATTGTTAGTATTATTTGTGTTTGTATTATTGGTATCACCAGAAACATCACCACTAGCATTAACTGTTACATTACATGTTGCAGTATACTTGCCATCTTTTGTTTTAGCTGTTATGGTAGCATTTCCAACTCCAACTGGTACAAGTGAAATCATACTATTTGATTCTTTTTCAATTGTTACAACTTTTTCATTGCTACTTGACCATACAATTTCTGGTAAAGATGCTGTCAATGGATTCGCCTGAACAGATAATCCCATTTTCTTTGTGATACCTAACACAAGCGTCAAATTACTATTGTCTAATGTAATTCCTTTTAATTCTTTTTTGTCATCCTCTTCATTATCATCTGGAGAATCGGTTTCTTCAACTTCTACTGTAATTATTTTATCATCTAATTGTATCATATCTGTTGATGTTCTATATAACTTAATTCCTGTCAATTCAATATCACTTTCTTCTGCTGAAACATCCTCTTTTACTGAAAAAGTTAATTTGAAAATATTTCCTGATTTAATTGCTGTATCTGATATTGCATCAAACTTGGTTGTTTGGTTTCCCATATCTCTCCAGCCAGTTCCATTTTCTACTTTAGTTAGAGTAAATAAATCCGTATCATAATTTAAACTTGATTCAAAACCTACAATTCCGTCACTTTCTTGCGCTATTGTAATTTCAAATGTGTCTCCACTTTTTACAACATCTTTTGACGCTGAAAACGTCAATTGTTCATTGGCTGCCAACGAAAATGTACTAAAATTCCACAGCATAATAAGCATTACCAGTCCAACTATCCTTAATTTACTTTTCATCTGTTACCTCCATTTTTATATTACAAAAATTTTATCTATCTGCAAATATTATATATATATATATTTCCAAAGTCAATACTTTTTTAATCATAAATTTTCTATTTTCGTCATTTTTTGTTTTTTCATTCAAAAAATTTCTAAAAAAAGGCAAAGTCTCCTTTGCCTCTTTTTTATTTATGGTAAGTTCTATTCTTGATTCAATCGATATTGATTCAATGCTAAAATATCACTTAAATTAATTTCTTCATCTGAGTCCATTACATTTCCAGCAATAAATTCTGCATCTGTTAATACGTTTGCGTTATCCAATCTGTATTCATTTAATTTTAGAATGTCGCCTAAACCAATCTCGCCATTGCCCGTTACATCACCTGTTACAACAATTTTACATTGTGCTTCATTAGATACACCGTCAACTACAACCGTTTGATTCGTTTGTAATGCAGTTGCAAAATTCATTGTTTCTTTTGCATTTGCATCTTTGATAACGATTTCATGAGATTCGGTTGTAACATCTTTCAAAACGTCTGAAACTTTCGTTCCTTTTGTAACAATAATATAGTTCATTTTGTTCATTTCTTTCACTGCTTTTACACTACTTCCGTCTCCTGTATTAATATTAATAATAACATTGTCTTTATCCTCGTCTTTATCTTCTTCTCCGCTTCCTGAATCAGAAACAACTTCATATTGAATTGAACAACTTGTACCATTTCCAATTCCTCCTGATACTGACACAGTAGCAATTCTTGTACCAATCATTGGCGTTTCTAATAAGACATATTTTCCGTCACTTGTTACATTTCCTGTTAAGCTAGTTACACCAAAACTTGTATTTCTCCAGTCTAATTCTTCAAATTGTCTAAATATTTTTGGTAATTCTACTTTAATTCTGTCACCTGTTTTCTGTACTCTTAAACTCATCGACAATTGTTGCTCTTTCAAATTTATCTTTGCTGTATCAAAAAATTTCTCTTTGATATATTCAACAACATTATCATAGCCTGCATTTTTAGCAATAAATTCGAATTGATTTTTCAAAGCTTCCATATCATCAATTTGGTTATTGGATAAATCCAATTTCTCCAAATGTTCTAAATCGATTTTTGTCATATCGAAAGTAAAACTTCCACTAATTAAGTTTTTCGCTACATTCAAATTTCTTAATTTTTTAACTGCTTCTAATATTTTAATATCACTAATATTATTGAAAGATAAATCAACTGTATTCAACCATGAAATATTAGTCCATGCTACATTTTCCAAACTAGCAATTTCGTTATCTGCCATTTTTAATTCTCTCAATTCTTTCATGATACCAATTTCATCAATGTTTTCAATCAAGTTTTCTGACATATTCAAAGCATGTAATCTTGGTAATACAACATATGCTGCAATATCTTCTTCACTTGCCAAAGTAATTCTGTGAGCAATTGCTATAACATCATCATTTGTATAACTACAACTTGAATGTTCTCCTACATCTAAAATTTCAGCACTAGTTTCTTCATAATCTTTTTCTTTTAAAGCTTTCTCCTCAGCATGAGCCTTTTCCTTTTGGCAATCACTTGAATTATTTACAAAATTATAAATTAAACAAGAATTTCCAGCAGTTATATAAGCATCAAACTTACGTAATCTATACAATTCGGCAGTATAATTATGAGCTGTTGTTGAATCTGAATCTGCTAATCTTTTTACCAATTCATCATAGTAAGTTGAAATTGGAGTTGCCTTTTCATCTGTGAAATCTAAAGTAGAGCTAAGGAAAACTTTTGCCGTTGTCTTTTCTTCCGCTGTGAGATATTTTTCTATACTCTTTATCTTTGCTACTTGTGCTTCAAATAAAGCTTTTGCTGCTTCAAAAGATAATTTACTATATTCTGCATCTGGCATATTTCTTAATTCAGGTGTAATTGCAGAAGTTACTCTATACGCATCATTATAAATCGTATATAATTCTTTAACCTTATTTGTTACTGCAGTCTGTGCTACATTCAATATATTTCTAGCTGTTGCAACTTCTCTATTTGCTTTTTCTAAAGCTTCTTGTAATTCAGGCAAGTTTTCTGGTACTGTTTCTGCAGAATTTGCTTTATTTACAGCTTCTTCTGCAGCTTTTTTAGCTTCTTCTGCTTTTTCTAAATTTGTTTTTGCTGTATTAAATTCTTCTACTCTTACTTTCAATTGTTCTACTTTTGTTTTAAATCTTTCTTGCAATTGTTGTTCTTGTGCATCTTTTTCTTCTTGTAAATCAATAATTGTATCAATTATCTTTATATAATTTGAATGAACATCCAAACCTTTTTCTAATCCAACAAAATTTTCCAATCCACTTAAATCAGCAATTTGTTTTTGGTCTAAAACCAAACTTGAAATTCTATTGACCAAATTATCTTTTGAAATAACTAAAATTTGTTGTTTATCATAAGCATTATCATATAAGTTTTTAACATTTGTATCATTTGTTAAATCTGAATTAATGGTTTGACTTTTTGTCAATTGAGCTTTCACAGCATAATACAAATTTTTATCTTTCAAATAAATTGCTGTTTGATTCTCATCAATCACAACATAATATAAATTGATTTCTGAATGAGCCAACTTATTAGTTGTATCTGTAATGTTGATTTTTAAAGTAGCCAATCCTGTATAAGTCTCACTCGCTGTTCCACCTACTACCATTCTTCTTCCAACCGTTAATTGAACAGAATCTGCATTAAAAGTAAATTTTAAATTATTATTTGTTGTTTCACTATCTATCCAATTTGCTTTCAAAGGTGTTGCAAATTCTTTCACAACTTGTGGTAATTCACATGTATATTCATAAACACCATTTTTCACAATTGAATTATTAACTGGAACAACCATATCAACTACTTGGTTATGTAAGTTTACCGTTGGAATTTCTTTAATTTTGCTGATTGCACTTACATCACATATCTTATTAGAAGATAAATCCAAGAAATTCAAATTTAAACTATTTAAAATAGATAAATCACTTTCATCTGTCAATTCATTACTTGATAAATCCAAATAAGTTACATTTGAGAATTTCTCCAATCCACTTATATTTGTTATATTACTATTTGATAACGTTAATCTTGTTATCTTTCCAATTTCATCACTAGAAATTGAAATTGTATGTTGCATATCATTATAAGTAGCTTGTATATTTTGTTCTGTCAAATTTTGTTTTATTGCACTATACAATGAACTTTCTAATGTAATGCTTTCTGTTGTTGCAGCCGCCACCTGTACGATAGGTAAAATACTGCTTAATATGAATATCGTTAATAATACTATTGCAAATACTCGTCTCCTATTCATAATATTTTCCTCCTTCAATTTAATAACTTAATTTCATTAAACTCTTTTTTTACTCCAATGTCAATAGTCAAATTCTTCCAAAAGCCCAAAAATACTATTTTTCGACACTCATTTTCCCTACGGATTTATACATTGCCCAAATCTTTTTCAAGAAATATATCTTTTTTGTTACAAAACCAATATCGAACTCACACAAACATTGGGGAAATAAACTTCCCACGATTTTCCTCACTTGAAAAATTTTTCCAAAATACAAAAAAACTTCAATTTTCAAAAACTTATTTCAATTTACACTAGACAACAAAAAAATTTATCGATATAATAAATTCGACAAAATAATAAGTGAGGTAAAAAATATGTTAGGAAATTTAATCGCAAGAATTAGAAAAGAAAAAGGAATCTTAAAAACCCATTTAGCAAACGAAACACGGAGTCAACACAGGACACTTAACACATATTGAAAAAGGAACCAGAAATCCAAGTCACAAAGCGTTAAAAACCATCGCCCATTCTTTAGGTATTCCTTATCAACCACTTTTTTGTACCTATGATAAAGAATTAAATAAAAATCAAGTCGACTATAACTATGTCAATTATATTAGTTATAACCAAGTTCCCGCTATCTCAAAAATCGATGCTTACATCAACTGTCCTGCAAACTTTCCCAATGCATCCTTTGCTTTCAAAGCACCAGACAGTTCCATGTATCCTATGATACAACAAGGTTCATACGTATTCATCGAAATCAACGGTCTTATCAACCATAAAGAAATCGGACTTTTTCGACTAAACAACCAATTCTTAATTCGCAAATTACTTTACAAAAAAAATCACTTCACCCTAAAAGCAAACGACAAAAATCTAAAAGATATTACCATTTCCGACACCGATGATTTCCAAATTATTGGAAAAGTCTACATTTAATATTACAATTCTGTTACATTTTACTTTTTTTGCCATAGACTCTTGAAAAAATTTTTTATTCATAATATAATCAATTTAATATTGATTTCTACTTAAGAGGAGAATTTTATGGAACTTGTTAAAAATATATTTTTTAATACCGATAAATTAACATCGAATACCAAAATAAAAATTTCATATACTGGCAAATTTTTTCAAGACGACTCTGAAGAAGTTCATATTCACTATGGCTTTGGCAACACATGGGAAAATTTAGCCGAATTACCAATGCACAAAACTGACCTAGGCTTTCAAATCGAAATTGAATTGCTTGACCACAACACATTCAATTTTTGCCTAAAAAACGAAAAAGACGAATGGGACAATAATAACGGTAGCAACTACATCTTCACCATCGAACATCCCGAAACATCCTTAGCAATTGTTGAAGAAGCTCCAATCGCACGACCACATAAACTTCGTAAATCCTATCTAATTTCTAAAAAAATTCGATTAACCATTTACAAAATTATCATTTCCATTCCAAAATTAATCTCTGGAAATTATAAAAGAAAAGAAAAGAAAGCAAACGCATAAAAGGACTTCTAAAAGTCCTTTTTTTACATATTCCAACCACCATTTATTTCAATCACTTGCCCTGTTGTATATTCATCCTCCACAAGCCATTTAACACATTTTGCAATATCTTTTGGTAAACCAATTTTATTTAAGGGAACTTCTTTTTTGATTTCTTCATAATCCAAGTCTTGATTCATATCTGTATCAATAATGCCTGGTGCAATAGAATTCACTCGTATATTCGATAAACCGCAATTCCTTTGCCAAAGCCTTTGTCATTGCATCTATTCCAGCTTTACTTACTGAATAATGCACTTCACACGCTCCACCAATTCGACCAAATATCGACGAAATATTAATCACACAGCCACTTTTCTCAGAAATCATATATTTAACAACTTCTTGTGTACAACAAAATACAGAATATAAATTATTTTGCATGATACAATTCCAATCTTCATCTGTAATATCCGTAAATAATTTTACTTGGTCAATTCCAGCATTATTCACCAACACATCAATTTTTCCATATCTTTTTATCACAAAATCAATCATTGACTTCACTTCTTCTCTCTTAGAAACATCTGCCTGAAAAATATCAATCTTACAGCCTGCCTCATCTAACTCATTCTTCAACTGAATCGCTTTGTCTTCTGAGTTGCAATAATTCGCAATCACCATATTTCCTTCCAACGCCAAACATTTTGCAATTTCTCTTCCAATTCCACGCGATGCTCCTGTTACCAAAATTACTCTCTTTTCCATTTCATCATCCTCCTTTTAAAATAGTAACATAAAACGAAAATGCTGTCAATTTGCACCTTTTACCATCAAAATGTATAAAACCCTACTCAAAAATGCTTCATTTCGTTCAACCCCCCTTCTAATTCTCGCTAATCTCCCCTCCTCAGATTTGACTTTTAAGCAGAAATATGATATATTTTATAGTTTAATATTATATTTTTTCCACGATTTCCACCAAAACCTTTAAAAATACTTGTATTTTCTTAATACTTGCTATATAATAGAAAAAACTAAAAATTGGAGGAAATTTTATGAACAAATTAACCATTCGAGATTTATACAAATCTCCTAACCATTTTGAAAACAAAACCATTTTCGTAGAAGGCTGGGTAAAAACCGTTAGAGACTCAAAAACCTTTGGTTTCATTGAACTAAATGACGGCTCCTTTTTCAGAAATCTACAAATCGTTTTTGATAATACTTTAGAAAACTTCTCTGAAATCTGCAAACTAACCATTATTTCATCCATTGCTATAACAGGAAAGCTTGTCATCACCGAAAACGCAAAACAACCTTTTGAATTACGTGCAGAAAAAATCGAAATTCAAAATCTAGCCGATAATGCCTATCCACTTCAAAAGAAACGACATACTTTTGAATATTTAAGAACCGTAGCTCACTTACGCCCTCGCACCAATACATTCAACGCTGTTTTTCGCGTTCGTAGCGTTCTTTCTTATGCCATTCACAAATTTTTCCAAGAACGCGATTTTGTCTACGTTCACACACCAATTCTAACTTCTAGTGATGCAGAAGGTGCTGGAGAAATGTTCAATGTCAATTCATTTGATTTAAAAAATATACCAACAACCGAAGACGGAGATGTCGATTTTACCAAAGATTTTTTCAATAAACCAGCACATCTTACCGTTAGTGGTCAGCTAAATGGCGAAACTTATGCAACCGCTTTTCGCAATATCTACACATTTGGTCCTACCTTTCGAGCAGAAAACTCCAACACCGTAAAACACGCCGCAGAATTCTGGATGATTGAACCAGAAATCTGTTTTGCAGATTTAAAAGACGATATGGATTTAGCAGAAGATATGATAAAATACATTTTTTCTTATGTTATCGAACACTGTCCCGAAGAAATGGAATTCTTCAATAATTTTATCGATAAAGGATTATTAGAACGTTTGCAAAACGTTATAAACTCAGATTTTGCAAGAATTTCGTACACAGATGCCATCAAAGAATTAGAAAAACACAACGATACCTTTGAATACAAAGTAAGCTGGGGAACCGATTTACAAACCGAACATGAACGCTATTTATGTGAACAAATCTTCAAAAAACCTGTTTTTGTTACAGACTATCCAGCTGAAATCAAAGCATTTTACATGAAATTAAATCCAGATGGAAAAACCGTTGCAGCAACTGATTTATTAGTTCCCGGAATTGGTGAAATTATTGGTGGTAGTCAAAGAGAAGAAAACCTTGAAAAATTGACAGCTAAAATGAAAAATCTAAACATGAATATGGACGATTATTGCTGGTATTTGGATTTAAGAAAATACGGAAGTGTTGTTCATTCTGGCTTTGGACTTGGATTTGAGCGAGCAATGATGTATTTAACTGGTATGCAAAACATTCGTGACGTGATTCCTTTCCCAAGAACACCAAATAATTGCGAATTCTAACATTGATTTCTATAACTTTTTACATTTTCCAAATGTAATTTATAAAAAACATCGATTCAGATGTTTTTTATTTTTCCCATACAATACACAATTTTCCTCAAAATCTTGTAAAAAAACGTCTAACTTTGTCGACCTCTTTTTTAATCTACAATTGTTGTTTTATGGTATAATATTTTCATTCCACAAAAGAAGAAAGGTGGTGATAAAATTGCCTGATAATTCATTCACACAAGACGAAGACAAGCTACTTCATATCATTTACCATGAATATCTTGCCCAAAAAAGTATTACACCTCTAAACACTTATCAATCCAAGATATTTCAGGTAAATTCTCTTTTTCCAGATGAGCAAAAAAATTCCATTATGCCTACGCTTGTAAAATTAAGTATAAAAAGAATTATAAGGCTTTTTAGTGACAAACGTTTCATGCTCAACGAAAAAGCAATACCTTACATAGAAAAACGTTTGAATAAAAACTCTATGATCTAAAAATACTAAGCAATGCTTAGTATTTTTTTATACAATAAGATAACTTTTGGAGCCACTTGTCCGACTTGAACGGACGACCTACTGATTAATTTTTACCCCAAACAGCCCCTTTCATCATTCCCCAAAACCCTTCATAAAACTCACTTTTTCAAAAAAACCATTTCAAGTTATTTCAACTTATTTCAAACCAAGTCGGGAAAAAGTCGGGAAATTTTCCAAAACTATGTTCGCAAATCTCACTCCAACATCATCCTACTTCACTCCACCAATCCACTTACAAAAACCAATCTTATAATTCCCAGTAGAACCTACCTCATATCTCACCATCGCCTTACCATTAAAAACCCCAAAACAATCACACTTCTCATAAGGAGACAAACTCCCCAACTTTATCGAACAATTCGTATCCGAATACACAATCTCCCTCGTACTTCCATTCTCATATCTTCTCACTACCTCATCACTTCCTTTCACCTCTTGGGCAACAACATTCACAGTTGCCTGTCCTAATCTACTAGCCACATCATTTTTAAACTGTAGCCAAGCACTTGTATTTTGTACATAATAACGCGGACAATCCTTCCCAGTCACATCATAATGCCTAACAATATCATCAACCCTCAAATCATATCTCCCACAAATATCAGCACACAACTCCACCAAACTATTATAAGTAGCATCACTAAACTTTCCATCCCAACCAGGATGACAATTCTCAATCCCAATCGAATTTCGATTCACCGTGCCATTTCCTGCATGGTAAGCTACTTCATTTTCAGGAATACATCTTATAATCTCACCATTCAATCCAACTATATATTGAGAACTCGCATAAACATGCTTATCCTTCAAACTCTCAAAATAATTTCGATTCGCAATCGCACTCGAACCACTATTCCCAACCCAATGCACCACAATCTGCTTCACACTCTGAAGCTTCGTACCAGGTCGACTATACGGATTCACACTCAACAACCTCTCCTCAACATTCATCATTCATTCTCCTCCCTTTCATTATTAATCTTCTCCCTTATCTTCTCAGGCATCGGAACACCCAACTTCGCACAATTCTCAAACAACGAAACAATCTCCATAAAACAAATATATGCACTCATAAACAACATAATCGAACTCGTCCCAATCGCATACTTCGCCACAATCCCCAATATCACATAAACAATTTCACCAAACTTCTTCCCAAGCCCCTCTCTCATCTTATAACTCTTCACCTCATTCTCAATCCAAGCATGTATATATCCCGTCAACACATCCAAAACACACAAAAAAAGCGGTGCCATCAACGCCCACCACTCACTCGTAAACTTCAAATTCATCAACTCTTCCATCCTTTTTCCTCCTCTTTCTCAATTTCCTCATAATTATCAGCACCATCATTCTTTCCCAAATAAATCACTTCACTCACTATATCTGCAACCTCTTCTCCCAACTCCTCATCATAATGTCTCGCCTTCGATTCAATAATCTTTCCTTCCTCCGCAACAATTCGAAAACATCCCTCTATAAACTCTTCCTTCCTCATACTACTCTCCTCTCTAACTCACAGTCCAGCCCTTATTTTGCCACTCTGCCAATTCTTCCTCCCTCAATTTCGCAATATTCATTGCTCCAATTTTAATATTATGCGTACTCTCCATATCACTCGAATAATCATAACAAGCATCCTTCAGCCTCAACAACGACTCACGACTCAAAAAATTACATCCATCCACACTCAATCCACTCATTCCTATATCCGAAACATACAACTCTCGCAAACCATAACAACCCATAAACATATTCGTCACATCACTCGCACTCCTCAAGCTCAAATTCCTAATCACCTGCAAACCATCCGCCGTCGCAAAACAATGCTTAAAATTCTTAACACCATCCGTACTCCTCAAATCTATCTCAATCAAATCACCTCCACTACTAAAACAATACCCCATCGACTCAAGCCCTTCATTATGAAAAAAATCATAAACCTCCTGAACCTTCAAATTACTCCAATACGGATTTGACATAGACAACATCGCACTATTTCTCACTCCACTTATTCCCAACTCAACACACTTCAACCTACCAAGCGCCAACATCAAATTACAACTCGCACTCCACTTACAATCAATCAACCTCAACGCAACCGTACTATACAATAATTGACCAAACCAATAATTCTGATTCACCGTCACAAAATCCACATTCCTATAAATCAAATACAATATCTCATGCCTAAAATCACCCAAATTCGTACTCCTAAACTTCGGACCACTCCAATAAAAAATCACATACCTCGTCTTATATCCCAAACCACATTCCTTATCCTTACTCCTATCCCAAACATGCCTTTGCACCTGCGTAAAATCCGTATACTCTCCTCCATCACTCATCCTAACCTTATCCACATTCTGAAAACCCTTCTCCATCGTAAACACATCCGCCAAATCATTCATCAACCAAATCGCCTTTTGTTCATACTCCTCCGTATCCTCCGCCAGAATCCTATCAACATCAAACCAATCCTTCTCCGGCTTCCACTCACTCGAACCCTGCGGAATACTCCTTATCATCTCCGCCAAATTCGCACTATTCTGCACACTCGGCAAACTCGCACCCTTTTCCTTCGCCTCTATATATGCATTCTCTATATTCCTCTTAATCCTTGCATTATTAGCTTGCAACCTCTCTAAATTTGTACTTATCATCTATATCACCTCACTTTCTTCAGCAATATTAAACAACAAACTATCAACATTTCCAACCACATTATCAACATATTCTATAGTTGCCAATCCTTCCACACTCGGAATCTCAATTTCATTTATTTTTTCTCTCACAAAATTTTCACTTGCCAATCCTTCTATTGACGGCATTTCTGGCTTATTCTTTAAATCCTCATAATCTCCACTAAAATCTGACTTATTATTCCAAACTTCTCTTTCTTCTTCACTCGGAACATTCAAACTATTCACCCTCTCATCCAACTGCTTAAACCCTGTCTCTATCTCCTGCATTCGAATTTTCGTAAGCTCCACAAAACTCGGATACTCCTCTTCCATACTCTCAACCGCATTAATCGCCTCCAAAACATGCATCTCAAAATCAATCGACTTCCACACCGCCGTTCCATTCACAATCTTAAGCTGCATCCTTATCAATCCATCTTTTTTCAACAAACTATTTTTCACTTCTAACTTATAACATTCATTTTTTTCATCTTTCTCTGTTTCAATCGAATACTTTCTTCCACTCGGAAACTCCAACTCTAAATAACATATGCCATCCACAAATCCATCTTCAAACAAAAAAATAAGCATTTCTTGCTCATTCTCTCCACTGATACCCAAAACTTTGCTATCATACTTTTTTAATTCTTTCTTCTCAAAAACCAACCTATTTTCCATTCTTTTTTCGCTCCTTTTCATTTTCTTGCTCTAATCCTCTTTGATACTCTTCCAATTCTTTTTCAATCGTATCATTCGCAATCACACAAACTTCATGATACAATCCACCAATCACTTGTTTCACAACCATCGCTGGCAAATTATAATCATTTATCAGATTCACAATCTCATTTTCAAAATCCCTAACCTTCAAATTAAACCCTTTTTCAGCCATACCTTATCCTCCTATCCTATTCATCTTCTCATACAACATCTGTAAACCCTTTATCAAATACGGCACCAACTTCGAATAATCCACGCCATCTGGCACCATCGCACCATCTATCTCCTTCATACTCACACAATTCGGAATCACCTCAAAAATCTCCTCCGCAATCACACCTGCCACTTTCTTGCCTCGCATCTTACTATCCGCTCTGTAATCAAAAACTTTAACCAATACATCCAAAATCTTCAAAGCCTCATCCTCTGTCATATCTACAATATTCTCTTTATAGCGCCTCGACGAACCAGTCACAAAATCACTCGCAATCATCGGCATATATGCAGAATTATTCGGATTCACAACACTCACATTCGCCGTACAACTAAGCAACAACTCATGTCCACCCGTCCAAACGCGGCACTGCGTTCCATTCAAATACAAACTCTCCGCCATAATCCCTACATATCCCGAATTAGAAACATTCACAAAACTAAAATTCTTATTCCCTGCAAACAAAAACTGTTCCCCATAATCAATAAACCTCGTCGTAATATCACTCGAATTTGCATAAAAATCAACAAAAGCTGGTTTTCCCTTTATTCGTAATCCATGCCCCTCTGCAAAATTACCCTCAATCGTCATATTTGTACTATGTGCTGAACCATCCAGATTAATCTTAAAATAGTTATTCGCCGTCACAACACCATTCAAATTAATATTTGTCGCATTAATCTTTGCTGTACTCGTCCCATCTCGATTATTAATCAGATTTATCACAGCTGCACTTGTAAAATTACTACTATCTAACTTCAATTCAATCTTGCTCGTATTTTGGGATATTCTTGACGACATTTTTCCTGCCTCTTCAACAACACTCTGAATATTGTCTGAATTAAGTTCAATTGCCGTATTAATTTTATTTAAACTATCTGTAAGTCCTTTAATTCTAGCAACATTCATTTGACCTGTTGTAATAAAATCCGCATTAATCTGTCCATCCATCGTCATAGCAATTCCAAACGGTCCTTCATATCCATTTGAACTAAACCCTAATCCTCCAAGTCCAAATCTCCAAACATTTTTAGCCTCTTCACGTGGAATTTTATCCAAAATCAAAATTTCATTATCATCAATATAAACCAATCCATTTTTATTCATTGAATTAATTAGAGTTGTTTGAGCTTCTATTACTTTTTCTTGTGTTGTTACTCTTTCAACAACTTTATTAATGTTTTCTTTAATAGCATTAAACTTCGTTTTCACATCTCTTGAATAGTTTCCAACCGTTATAGTTTTCGTTTTCTTAGAAATAAGATTGTATTCATATTCTAAAACCTCTGCTACTATGCTACAAAGTGGATGCTTTATATGTACCGTATCCCCCATTTCTAAACTTTCATTAACATTTACAAATACTGTATAAGAAATTTGGGGAACTTTGTTTTCTTCCAAATAACTCAAAGCTTTTTCTCTAAGCTCAATAATCATATTTTCTGTTGTCTGTTCATCTGTCTCTAAGTCTGTTGTAAAATCTATTGTTCTCGTGTATGGATGCTCATACTGAACATCACTCTCTAAAAAAGTTTCGGGCAATAACAATCCATTGTATCCGAACTGGATATAGCTTAGTAACAACATTAGACCAATCTTCATACACTTCGATACCTTTTAAATTCTTGCCATACATAATTGTTTCGCCATTATCATTTCCAAGTTTTGTCAAAAATTTAATATTCCAATTATCAGCATCAAAAACTCCACCCCATCTTCCTTCAATAACACCCCATGCTTCTAACATATTTTTTCTTATAAAATACGCCGTATCTTGAACTGTAACATTCGAAAAAATGGTAAATGGACTTGTTTTATCCGTTCTTTCATTGATATAACTTAATGCATTTTGTCCGTTTTGATTCGTCGGTCTAACATCTAATAAAAAATAATCTTCCGCATCAAACATAACATGTCTGGCTTGAAAGATTATTTTTCTTTGCCTCTTCTCAATATTTTTAATTCGAAATGCCTGCGGATTCAGTTTCGACTTTGTTTTCACAACACAAAGCATATCTTGCTCTATGTAATCTTTATACTTAATCGGAATTTCAACATCAATATACCATCCATTTAAAGATTTTTTTCTCGTCTCAACACATTTTATTGGATTGATGATTATATTTCCTGCTGTACTAAAATCTCTGTCATTTGAATTAAATATTTTAATCATAACCATCTATCCTTTCTTTTTATCTTTACAACGCAATCTCCACTATGTACTGTAATCGTGTTACTTCCGATTTCCAGTCTTGGAAACTTATATCCAATTTCAATTCGCCTATTTCTCCTTAATCCATTATACAACACTGACATTTCTTCACAATCGATTTCCACATAACTTTCACCATTAAAATGATACTTAAATCTTACTCCTCCAATCGTCAATTCAACATCATCCAACGTTCCTTTTTCCAGTCGAATCATCGGTCTACTTGCTATATTTCCTTCGTTTGTAATCATATTCGAAACAGCAATATAGTTATCCACTTTTTTATACCAAAACGGACTTCTTATAAATCTTGTATCAATTATTTTAATACAAGCATTTCTTTCAGGCTCTAACTCATTATAGAATCTAGCAATTGTTTTTCTGTCTTTATACTCAAGTTCGCCTTCTCCATTTAGCCATGCTAAAATATCATCTAATTTAGAAGTATCTAGAATTTGAACTTTAATGGGACGTTCTATATCTGAATATCCTAATTCATCATAGATCGCACTATCTTTTCCTTCAATCTCTGTCATTTCTGTTCTTTGTGCTGCCTTTGCTAAGAAATGTTCTTCCTCCTCAATAATAACTTTCATATCATTACTTGATATTCCTTTGAACTTAAACATATTTTCACCTCTTTTTTTGTGTTTTATTATATAAAAAAAGAAAAGAATACCTTTTAAGTATTCCTTTCTTTCTCTCCTCTTTTAAGGAAAATAAATGCGTTTTTCTTATTTATATTATACTCCAAAAATCAAAATTAGTCAATACCCAATTTTGATTTTAAAGCCTCTTGTAAAACTTGAGAAAAATTTATATGATTCTTTTCTGACAAAGTATTCAACCACATAGGAATACTAAGCGTCTTTTTAATCGCTTTATGGTTAAACTTTCTTCTGTATTCATCCATATCAATACTAACAAAAGAAACAAATTGATTTTCTTTCAAATCAATTTGTGAAATATCTAAAGTTGGTTCCGGAAAATCTACCAAATCATCCAAATACAATCCCATTGCATCCTGTGCCATATAAAAAGCCTCTTGTATATTCTCAGCTTCTGTCAAACATCCTTTTAAATCAATAAATTCAATCACATAATATTCATCATCATATTTCGTAAATATCGCAGGGTACACAGTCAACTCTTTTTTCATTTTAACCTCCAAAATATATCGTTGAAAAGAAGAAATATACGTTTTAAATAAGTTAATCGGAAGGGCTTTATTTAAGCCCTGTCCTTTTCAAGATTTTATTCACAAGTCCGATTTTCATATCCTTGTTATGTACAGGAATGATTTCTGTTTGGTTTCCGTTTTCTCATTTTTACATGAGACCCGTTTTGTGAAACCTGTTGCCAACCAGCTTGCTTTAACAATCTGATTAACTCTTTTGAACGCATTTATTTTCCTCCTTTCTGTATTTATTTTAACACGTATTATTACGTATGTCAAGAGGTTTTTTGAAATTTTTTAATTATTTTTATACAAAATAAAAACACCTACTTAAGTAAGTGTTATATTTCAATAAACCATTTAACAAAACTTATAATTTTCCATAATATCCAAATAAATGGTATGCTCATAATAGTTATAGCAATTCCTATTTGAATATTAACTTTCCTATTAATTCTCTTGATTTCTTCCTGCCTTTCTTTCTCTTCTTGTTCCCTTCTTTCTTTGTCTTGTCTTTTCATTGTTTCCCATTCTTCTATTGCTTTCTGTTTTTTCTTCTCTACAATTTGTTGATATTTCTCTTCATCATTATAAAAAATCAAATTAACTTCAAATCCGTATGTAAGTTCTACAACTACTACCTTTTCTCTATCTGTTTCGTCATCATATTCTAGTTGTTTTATTTTGCCACCAATTAATTCAATATGTTCTTTTGTCTTTTTGAACTGCTCCTTTAATCTTAAATATTGCTTAATCATTTCTTTTGGGATATATCCAATATGACAATAACTACCGTCATACTTTTTAATATATACTTTTACGCAAGGCTTTCCCTCATATATATCCTCTTTGAGTTGCATTTTCACTATTGCATCTTCAAATTCTGCTACTTCACCCACAAACTCTTTTATTTCTGTATTCGTATATCCAGAATATTTTTCAAACGCTCCATTTTTTTCATATTCTAAGAATATTTTTCTTATTTCTTTTTGTATATCTTTGCCATCTTCATTTTCAAAGGTTACACCCTTAACATTAAATTTTAACTCTTCAAAAATTCTTTCTTTTTGCTCAAGCCTTCTCAAAATCTCTTGATGACACTCTTCGCAAGTTTCATTTTCATTATATTGTATTTCTTTGTTACATACTTTACATTTCATGGTATTTTCTCCCTTTTAAGATTCTACTAATACTTCTTCAATTTCACAATGTATTCATCAATTTCTGAAATTGTAAAACTTTCAGAACTCATAGTATTTTTATCTCCTAATAACTCCCAAGAAATTATTCCTAGTTCCATTCCAAGTGTTAATAAATCTAGTTTCTCATTTTCATTTAAATCTGTTTTTTCTTTTTCTTCATCTACTCGTTTTTCTAATGTTTGTATTTTAGTATAGGCTTCATCTGCTGTTATTGTTGTATTCTTAAAGTCTTTAAGTATGCTAATTGCTTGTTTAGAATATTGAGAAGCAATAGAAGGCTTGCTGTGTTTAAAAACAGAAAATATTATGCCAATACTCATAAGTAAAATGAAAATTATAAGTCCCCATTTTTGAAAAAAATTTTCTTCATTTTTTTTGTCTTCCATATTTTATTTCCCCCTCTGTCAACATTCTATAATCTTCGACCTAATATTACAAGAATAATCATTCGACATAATTCTGTTTTATTCGACAATTGTGTTTTATACTACTTTGTATAATTCATCTTTTACTATCCTTGCAAACCCATCTTCATCTAATGTCAATTTGCATTTGTTTAAAGCTGTTAAAAAAGCATTCGCTATTTTATTGTAATCAAAATCAATAATATTCCTTTCATTTGAACTTGTATTAAATTCTAAATTGCTTTTTTTTGAACTTCTCTGTGCCTCTTCTAAAGATTTATTTTCTTTTGCCGTTAGAACTCTCTCCCCTTTATGTAGTCTTGCAACATAGTCATCATATGGCACAAAATCTAAACCATCTTTATGTCCTGGCAATGCTGATGCTTTTCCATTCACATTAGCTTTTACACTCAATAATCCCGATAAGCTTGAAGCAATTCCTCTAGCCGTATCCCATAAACTTTTCTTCCAGCCACTATTGTTTAAGCCACTATGCAAACTTTTTAATATGCTTATGCCTTGCTCCTCTGCTAAATTCCCTTTTCGGATTCCATTTAACACTTTTTCGACATCTTGAACGCCTGCATTTTCAAGCAATTCCCTTAATTCATTGTCCTCTAATCCATTCAACATTCCTTTCAAATTATTAATCGCCTCTTGTCTAAACTCTGGATTCTGTTCTATTTGTGCCAAAACTTGCTCACTCATTTTTTGCGTTTCAGCCACCAATTCTGGTGTCTTTTCTGCCGTTACCCCCGTCATCTCTTCTATTTTCAACCTCAACGTTTCGTCTAGCGGTGAAATTGTATCATAATAGGTAGTATATGAATTTGTCGCAAGTTCCTTCCATGCATTTATGATTTCTGGCGAATTTTCATTTACTGTACTCGTCTGTGCTATCAAATTCTGAACCAAAGCTTGCAAACGTTCTTCTCCACTCTTTATCGCATTCGCATTCGCTTGTGAAGAAATCACATTTTGATTTTGCATATCCTGTTCATATAGCTTCTTTAATTCTCCAATATTATATAATTCCTGTTGTATTCCAATTTTTATCTGCTCCTGCTTTGACAAACTTTCACGAGAATAATTATTAATTCTCTCATCCGTCATCTGTTTTATTCTCTCCGTATTCTCACTTTGCGATATAGCAAAATCATTTTCATATTTCGCTATATCATTCAAATAATCATTATATATTCCTTTATTTGTTTCATATGCATCCTTATATCCATCTATCCACTTAGACATATGGCTTTTTGCATGCTCTACAGACTTCTCTGCCGTATATCCCGCATCAATATAATTTTGTTTCAAATCTTCGAAATATTGCTCATACGTTTTGCCTTCCAATGCTTTATTATATTCATTTTGCGCATCAACCATTTTTTTATAAGCATCATTTTTATTATTAATCGCAGCTGTATACTTTCCTTCTTCATTCTCCAATATTATCTGTGCCTTCTTTTTTAAAATCAGCAAATCTATTTGTTCTTTTAATTCCTTATATTTATCAACCACATCCCCTGTCAAAGAACATTCTATCCCTAAAGTTTCGCTTAATTCCGTTAAAATAAATTCAACTCTCTCTTTATAGCCATCTTTTACCTTTCCATTTTCATCTACCAACTTACTCAATTCATTTCTTAAATTCTCTGAATTTTGTATTTCAGCAAGACTACTTGATGCCGTCTTATCTAATTCATTCCTATACTCCTCATGTGACTGCTTTGCCTGATTTGTCTCCTCCACTATCTTCTGTAATCCCTCTGGCAACTTATCTGCTTGTTGCTTTAGCAATATATACGCCCCTGCAAGTGTACCTACTCCAGCAACAGCCAATCCAACTGGACTCGTCATCGCGCCAAACGCCTTAGCCAACCCATTCACTGCCGTCGACGTACTCGTAATTGTCCCCTTCATCACACCAATCGCTTTCGACACTGTTCCAATCGTCTTCATCCCACTTCCCAATAACGATGTTATTTTTCCAACAATCATCAAAAGTGGTCCTGCTGCCGCCACAATTCCTGCTATCTTCAAAACTGTTTTTGTTTGTTCATCATTCAAATTTGAAAACCATGTTGCTAAATCACTAATCTTCTTCACGCAATCCTTCACGCAAGGCATCAACTTATTTCCCAACTTAATTGCAATTGCTTCTAGCTGCGATTTTACTAATGTTAATTGCCCTTTTAAACTACTGTTCATAGTATCTGCCATATCCTGTGCAGCACCATTGCTATTTGAAATTTCTTTTTTCAAGTTTGCAAATTCTTCACCAGAACCTTTAATCAATGCATTAACCGCTGAAATATCCGTTTTATTAAAAATTTGTGAAATAATATTTGTTTTCTTTTCATCGCTCATACCTGCTAATTTCTTGTTAAAATCAGCCATAATGTCATTCATATCTCGAATATTTCCGCTACTATCTGTCACCTTAATTCCTAGATTTTTCAAAGCTTTTGCTGCAACATCAGTCGGAGATGTTAGAGACAAAATAATATTTCTTAAATGCGTTCCACCTTCTGCTCCCTTAATACCATTATTCGCCAAAATACCTAATTCAGTATTCATCGTTTCCAAACTCATGCCAGCCATTTTTACAGTACCAGCACAAGTAAGTGTCGCTTCACCCAGCTGTCCAACACTCGTATTTGATTTTTGAGATGTCTTTGCCATCTCATCAATATACTTGTCTAGCTCACTTGTTTGCATTCCTAAAGCAGCCATACTATCCGTCACCATATCCGAAGCCGTCGCCAAATCTAAATTTCCAGCTGCTGCCAAATTCAAAATCTTCGGCAAAACCTCAGCTGATTTCTGCGCATCATATCCAGCCAATGCCAAATAATTCAAGGCATCTGCCGCTTCACTTGCCGAATATTTCGTATTTTCTCCACATTGTTTTGCAGCATCCTCCAATATTTTATATGCTTCACTACCATTTTCTATCTCATCCGCTGTAATCCCCATTGTTGCTGCCACTTGGCGCATGCTATCTTCAAAATTAGCAGCCGTTGCAATCGCTCCTGTTCCTAAAGCAGTAATCCCTGTTGTCACCCCCAACATCTTTTTCCCTGCATTCTCTGTCTTTGAGCCAAACTTTTCAATTTTTTCTCCTGCATTCGTTATCTTTTCACCAAAATTAGATAGCTTTCCATTTACTTCTTTTAACTGATTTTCATAATTTTTCAGTTTAATCTCCGCATTTGTCAATTCGTTTTGTTTTTTCTTAATCGCTGTTATATTTTTATTTTCCGCACCTTCTAACTCCGCCAACTGTCTTCGTAAAACATTTACTTTATCCCCTTGTATCTCAATCGCATTTCCCAAATACTCCTGCTGTGCCTTCAATTTTTCAGTCGATTTCGTCGACTTATCCCATTGGCTTTGTGTCAACTTAAACTGATTATAATTCTTATTCATCTCAATATTCACTTCTTGCAACGTCTTTCTAAAATCAACCGCACCCTCTTCTTTAAAAACTAAGCCAACACGTTTTAAATCATCTGACATTTCGAACCTTCTTTCCTTTTAGACAACAAAAAAACACCAGATTTCTGATGTTCTTTATACCCTCAAAAAATTATCTTCTATGCTTTATCCTGTTTTGCTTGCTAGCAACTTCGCTCACTTCTGGAAGTTCCTCATTAATAAACCCAACAATTCTCGCAATATCTTCTATCTTCACAAGTCGCACCGCTTCACCATAACTCAATTCTTCTTTGTGATTAGAAGCAACTATCGCATATAGCAAATGATTCATTACTCTTATTCCTTTTGAATCCTCTTCCAACACTTTCATATCTTCCTGCAATTTCTTAATTCCACCCTCATAATCTTCCGCATACTCCAAAAAAAGTGGTGTAACCTCTAAAATTAGATTTTCTCCATTTCTCAATTCAATTTCTAATTGTTTCATATTTTCTTCTCCTTTTATTAAAATAAGGCTCTAAATTAAGTTTAGAGCCTATCTATTCACGCTCCTTCAACTTCCGTCAAAGCTGCCAAATCCTCATCCGTCAAAATTGGAGCTGTAAAGAATTTTTCCTCTGTCAATCCCTTTGGAAAATTACTCATTTCGCTATTTACGTACGTTTTAATATCTCCCTCATCATTATAAGCATACGCTGTAATCGTAATTGTGTCGTTTTGTTCTGACAAACTTTCTTCCGATGTTTCAATATCGTCTGTATTCTCTGTCAATTGACACTTCGGATACCAAGCATACTCAACTCCTCCACCAACTTTTTTCACCACTTTACCAAACGCAAAATATGGTCTTACACCCGTTCTTCCCGAACGATTCAATCCAGAAGTTCCAACGATGTCTTTTCTCATTTTGGCCAAATCACTTGGGTCAAATGCAACCACTTCAACTGCCATTTCTACACTTGCGCTTTGGTTTGCTGTTAAATAATCCTTTCCGCTTGCCCTCACTTTTGTTGTTTCTGCATTTTCGGTTGTTTTTATATTTTTTACAACTTCGCTTTTATTCGTTTCTTCATACGAACTTGACTTTCCGTCAAACTCTCCGTTTTCAGTTGGCGTATTAAATGCTAAATATAAAGCGCCAACTGTTTCTTTAATCATCGGTCTTTTTGTTTTCATAATTATCTTTCCTTTCTATTATTAATTTTTTTCATAAAATACTAATAAAAAAAGAATGGATCAATTCCTATCCCCATTAACATTTTTTCATAATACTTTTCTTTATTTCTATCCCAGCAAGGTCTTAAATGTGTTATTTCATCCATCCTTATTGTACCATATTCAACCATCGGTCCATAATATTTCCCCCAACCAACTTCAACTTCACCTTTTTTCTTTCTATAACTAAATGTACTAACCAAATGTGTGTATCCAGTCTTTCTTATCTTTGACATAGGCTTTGGCAGCCTTTTCAAATCTTTTACAAACTCTTTTGCACCAATCACTAATGCTTTCTGTGGATCTGCTACTGCCTCTATAAACGTCGATACTTCTTTCGCTAGCTCTTCAAATCCAGCAAAATTATTATATTTTCCTTCATTTATTCCAAAAAAAGACTTTTCCTTTTTATTACTCAATATTTTCTAACACCTCAATTCCAAAATAAGAATGAAAATACCTGTCATCTTGAACATATTCGTGTTCAACTGCAGGCTTAATTCCCTTCTTATGTAGCTTTCTTAGTAGCTCTAGTAATTTGTGGTGTCTTGGAATATCCGAAAAAAATGATACTTGGTAGGTTACTTTCGTATCATAAACCTCACCACTAGCACTCAGTGGCTCCCAAACATACTCCCAAAACACAATTCTTGGGTATTGATTCGTGTTTCTGTCGTTCTGTATTCCTTCATTAAAAGCAATACCAAGACTTTCCAATGTTTTAATTAATTCATCTTTTTCCACAATCTTCCTCCAATCTTGGGTTAGGATAATTTTCAAGCGTCAAATCCGTTTGTTTGAATCCCTCTTTATTTGTAAAATGGTAACTATTAAAAACTTTGTGATATTCGCTACCTATCTTCACAACATTCATAGAAGTTATTTCTTTCGTCTGTGGAATACGAACCTTCAAACTTATATTCTTATCCCTTTGTTCTGCTTCAAATCGTAATCTATCTGTCACAGACAATTCCTCAAAATACAACTTCTTTCCAGTACTCTTAATATACTCCATCGGACAAGTATCTTTTGTCTGTTTCATTTCAAAAACCTCTAAAACACCGTCATTATAAATCGGCAGGTTTGTAATACCTCGCTTGAAGTTCTGCATATTCCCCTCCATACAATTCTTTAAACTCTGCCAATCTCTTATAATCAGCATATAAAACATAATTTTTCAACAAGCTTCTCGCCTTCAAATCTTTGTCGTAATCAATCTTTGCGCCACATTTTTCATTAATGTCATAGATTGCTTCTTTTACATATCCCACAAATTCCTCATTCTCTCGAAACGGAGAAATATGTTGTTCTGACCTTATTTCTTTAATTAAAGTCATAATAAGACCTATATCGCTCATAACAACACCTCTATTCTTCAGAAGTTTCTTCTGTTTCCTTATTGTTAGAATCTTTCGTAATTTCTTCTACTTTAACAATTAGTGATTCACCAATTTTGTTTTTCGTAGACAACAATTCTTCAATTCTTTTCTTACTTGGTTTCAAGCCTTCTCGTGGGTAAATATCGCCTTCTTTGTAAATATAATCATTGTCTTTCAAATCTTTAAAAGCTTTATATACTACCATATATTTTTCGTCCATTTTGATTTCCTCCTATATTAAATTAGGAGCCCTTTAGGCTCCTTGTACTGCTTCTTCTTTTACAACTCTTACAGTTGGAACATATTCCTCTAATTTAGTTACATCAAATACGTAAGCAATGTTATCGTCTGACGCTCTACCGTTAGCATAGCCTTTTCCAATAATTACGTCTGCATCATCTAGCGCCATTGTTTGGTCGTATTCTTTAAATCCTAGACCAGTCAAGCCCATTGTGTATTTGTTAGGAATAAAGATTAAAGCCTTTCCTTGTGGGTTATTGGCACACGTTCTTACTTCTAAATTTTTATAAGAAGCAACTAATCTGCCTTCGTCATCGTAAATAGCAGGTGCAACATAGTCAGCTTCGTCATTTGGGTGACAAACTAATACTAATTTATCAATTGTTCTCATTCCATTTTTAGTTAAGTATTTTTTCATCCCTGCTAAAGCCTTTGGTTTAAATGAAGTTAAGTCTGTATTAACAGTTTTATCTTTATGCGTTCCATCTTCATTGTTTGATGCAATTTGTTTATACATTCCAACTGGTTCGTTTTTACCTGTTCCTTGCAACGCTCCGTATTCTAAACCATCATTTAATTGTTCTTTTAAGATTTCTCTACAGTATTTGTCTACAAATGGCAACGCCAAATCCCTGATTGCTTTTGGAATAATCATATAAACAGTTAATTTAGATACTTCCATATTAAGTACCGCAAAACTAGCTGTCAATTCACCTTTAATTTTTTCAGTTAATGCACCCCAAGAATATGCTCCTGTTTTTGACGCCGTTATCCATTTTTTTACATTTGCTGGCGCAAAATTGATATAACTCAAAATTCCACTTTCTTTTTTAATATCTTCTAATGTAATGTCTATAATCGTATTTGGCATAATATCGATTTGATTTCCTGTTATTGCTTGTTTTGGGTCATTTTTCAATGCTTCATAAAATGTTTTTTCTTCTTTCGATAAAGTTCTCAATCCTAAAGATTTTGCATACGCTGTGTCACTTTCTGCTTTTGCTGATTGTTCCTCAATTACTGCAATCAAATCAGCATATTGTACTTCATTGATTTTTTCCATAGCATCTATAATTGCTTGTGATTTGTCTTCCCCTTCTTGTAAAATTTTTAAAGCCTCTTCTTGGGCTTGTTTCATTTTTGTTTCATTAATTTTCATATTTTTATACCTCTTTTCTTTACTTTTTTGTATTAAAAAAAGACGTCCAAGCGTCCTCTTTAACCTGATTTGTTAAATTTGCAGTTATCTCATTTGCATTAATAGTTACTACTGAACTACTTAACATTTGATTTATTTTTTCTTGTAAATCTTGAATTAATTTGTCTTTTTGCTTGTTCTTCATAACTAAATTATAAACATAATCTGTTTCTAAAGATTGCATTGCTGTATCTTTCTTAATTTGACTTGTAGAAAAGCCTAATTCAAAAGCCTCTTTCGAAGTAATCCATTCTTCTCTATCCATCATTTCTTTTACAGTTTCTTCTGGCAACCCAGTTTTCGCTGTAAAAATATTAATTGACGGTTGGGTAATCTTCTCCAAATCTTCTGCCATTTTTTTCATAACATTTGAATCACCTTCTGCATAACTCCAAGCATTATGTATCATAAGCAAACCATTTTCAGGTACAATTCTTTCTTGTCCAGCCATAAAAATAACGCTCGCAGCACTACAAGCAAAACCGTCAACAATCGTTTTTACATATCCTTTAAAATCAGATAGCAGACCATAAATCGCCAAACCTTCTGAAACAGAACCACCATAAGAATTTATTCTAACTGTTAAATTCGGAGTATCAACAGCACCCAATGCATCTTTCAAAGAAAAAGCATCTGTCTTATCTTCTCCTGTTCCAAACCATGAATCAATCCAATCCTTTTTACGAATATCGCCATAAATGTACAACTCTGTTTCTGATTCATTTACCTTTTTGAAATTCAAAAATTTATCCATCTTCTTTTTCACCCCCTTCCGCAACACCATAATTTTTCGTCAAACTATGTTCATTTGCCCAAGATTCATCAATTATCGGTAATTTTAACAATTTGTTTATTTCATTTCTACTAAAACGATTAGCCGTCAACTTATCAATTCCACTTCCGCAATCTAAGACATCTTTATGCGTTATATTGCTTCTATTAAACGCAACATATTCTCCTTTCAAGAAGTCTTCCTTACCTACCAAACCAACATTCAATCCATCTGCAATTATTTCGAAATATGTATCCACCGCAAAAGTTATGAAATCTTGCGTTCCTGTTGATTTTTCTGTTTTATTTCCAAAAAATACATCTAATGGAATGTTCCACTTCTGTGCAACAAAACTTCCTATTTGATTGATACACTTTTCAAAATCTGTTAAATCCTTCTTATTATCGTTATTTAAGTTAATCAAATCAAACATTTCAGAAAGCAACACAATTGCCTCTTCATCACTAAATACACCTTCCGTTATTTTCTTTTTGTAATCCTCATAACTAACTGGCTGTTTTGTTTCTATATCCAACATCGTCGGTTGTCCACCTGGATTTTTCAATCTCCACTTTGCTGTATTTGCTCTTATAAAACTTTTTTGTGTCGCTTTTAAAACTTTTGCCATATTGGTTTTAAAATTTTCACTTGCCGTTTCTAATTTTTCGTTTTTTAGCGAAAAATAAATACAATTATCCTGATAATAAGTTTTTTCCAATCTCAACGAATTTCCTTCATCATCCGAAATCTCAACATTGGTAAAAATTTTTCCATGTAAAAGCCCATTTGATACATTATAGTTATCTGCAACATACAATAAATTACTTTTCGACTTTTCATGAACAACCACCAATGCCGTTTTATCTGTCAAAAGTTTTGTTACTAATTTGTATAGAAATTTCGTTCCATTTTCGTTATAATTCGGCTGTACATTTAAAGTCCAATACAAATCACCTTTATTTTCTTGCACTTTTCCGTCTTTCACTTCAAATGTCTGTATTTCGCACTTTGCAATTGTTTTCGCAATTAAATCAATAGCATGCGCTTCTGCCAATGTATAGATATAATTTGTCAATTCTTCTTTTCCAAATAATACATCCATTATATTTACAAACTCACCATCTGAATTTTTAAACAACTTATCAAATATCACTTGTCCACCTCCTATACATAAATAACTTCTTCATCCAACAACTCTTGCACACTCATTGCCGCCACAAAAGCCATAAACGGGTCATTTTTTCTTAACTTCGGCTCTATCTTTTCATACTTCTTATTTCCATCTTTTCCCTCCTTCACGCAAGTATTATTAATTGCCCATCTCATCATTGCACTATTTCCAATATTTATCTTTCCTTCCGCAAAAGCAACTTCTATACGAGGTGCTACAATTGCTGCAATTGAAGCAGGGTATCTTATCATTCGTACCAGACCGTAAGGATTTTGTTTCGTTTCAATTGTTATTCCTAACTCCTTAAATATTTGTTCTAGCAATTTATATCGATATGTATCAAGAACAATTTTTGCAACATTGTATTTCACCATTTCTGATAAAATCCACAAAATTATATCTCGACCATCAATCGAATCCTTATTAGTAATTTCAAAATCCTCAAACCCTTCTTGTCCAACATTATCAAATGGGAACTTAATATCTCCAAAAAACTTACTCTTAGCACATATCCAAGTTCGCTGCCTCCAAATATATTCGCCATCTCTCTTAAATAAAAATCCAGCACTAGCAAAATCATTTAAAGATGCAAAATCTATTCCCACAATCGCCAATCTTCCATTGACTTCTCCTGTTGTTCTAGGAACTTCTTTCTCCACATCTTTATACGAAGCTCTCAATATGCATTTCCAATCTGTAACAACCTGTTCTTCGTCCTGCTGTGGCAAATTCATTCTCTTTGCATAAAACTCTACTCGATACGACTTTTGTTTCTGCATTTTAATATAATCTCGTATCAACTCATTCATCAGAATTGGCATATATCTTAAACTTGGATTTGCCTGACACCACACCGTAATATTAATATCCTTTTTATTTCCTGTTTCCAAAAACTTCTTCATCGGAATATCAACACCATCTAAGTCATTTACCTTATAAATAATCGGTAACAATCCTAAAAAGTTCTCTTCTCCATTTAACACCATTTTTGACATAGACAACTTCTCATCAAGCGGTCCATCTCTCACAGTTCCATTCGTTGTAATTGTTACAGTTCTTGCATGCTTAATCTTTCCAAGACCAGAACTATATACATTAATCTGCTTATAATCCTCATAAGCATGTAACTCATTAAATATAATCATACCCGTCTGCTTACCATCTTTTGTCTTTGCATTCGCTGTGTTGTATCTTAATATCGAATGTGTTATTTTATTTATTACCTCTGTCTTATTCCAATAAAAATATTTCTTCATAATATTCTTATTAGCTTCTAACATGTTATAAACAACGTTGAACGAATTTAAAGCTTGTTCTTCAGATGTAGCCACAATATCAATATGATAGTTTTTTACTCCATAATAATGTGTCTGCAAAAAATTCGCCAAAGGCATAATCATGCCATCTTTTCCATTTCCTCTAGCCATAACAATTAATATATCTGGAAAAATAACTATGTCAGGATTGTTTTTGTCATACATAAAAAATAAAGCATAAGCAAATTTTTGATATGGAAATAATTTATAATACCATTTTTCACAATACTTAATCGCCTTGTCTAACATTTCAGCATCAAAAAAGACATCATCTCTTGATAATGTCGGTTTTACAATATTTTTAATTAATAACTTAATTTCCTCATCAACTTCATTCGGATTCTCTTCAACAAACTTAATATACTCATCTATTTCTTTACAACAAATCATCTCCATCTTCACCACCTTCATCAGGTGCCTTCAAATCCAAATCCTGTAATATTTTTAACATTTGAGCATTAACTTTCAAAAGATTTTGAACACTTTCATTCGGTTTAGATGTAGTATACCCATTCCCTGTCATAGAATCATATCTTAATCCATTTAAAGAAATATCATATTGTAAATCATCTTTAAGCCTAACTAAAAATATATAATCTTCAATTAAATCATCAAAATGTTTGCCAAATTTATTTTGTGTAATTAATTGATTTTTTAAATCTTCGCTTATAGCTCCAATCTTATCTTCTAATTTTTTTAGTCTTTTTTCGTTCTCTTCCTGTTCCTTCTTTTTTTCTTTGTCTATTTTCTTGGCAACTTCTATGGTTTTTTCAACATTTTGTAACTGTGTTTCTATTTGTCTTTCTTTACTTTTCTTAATTTCCTTTTTTGATTCCAATTATATACCCCCTTTCACGTGAGAATTTAATTTTTTCGTTTAGTCTTGACCCCACACCCGCTCCCATTAATATTTTTTTGCACTGAGATTTTAGATGGGGGTAAATAAAATTATTTAATCTATATATATCGCACAATCTTTGTTAAGAGTGTGTTGACATTCTATTCCACAAAGTTTACTATTTCTGCATTTATCTTTTTGATTGCATTTATATGCAATACTTTTTATCTCTCCATCTCGTTCCTTTATTATTGCGTTGTAACATCTCTCCATTACCACATCTCCTTTGTTAATATTTCTGCTTTTTTTCTGTATTGGAATCTTATTCTATCTTCAATAATCTCATGTGCTTCGAATGATAAACTAATCATATTATTTATATCTAAAGCTAAGTCAGGTCTTTCTTTGATTGCTATAATATGATGAACCATTGTTGCTTTTACAATCTTATATTTGTTTGGCTTATGTCTTCCATCGCTCCATTTCCCAAGAAAGAACTGACAAGTATTTTTGTCCCTTGCTAAGACTTTTTCTCTTGCAATATCCCAGTCGGTTGAATGATAAAACTTATCTGTATTTCCTTTTACTATTTCTTTTTCCCAATCAACACATTTTCTTCTAGCTCGTCTTTTCTTCATCTTACTCACCCTCTATTCTTCAAAAACTTCACAGCACACTCTCTTAACATTCTATTCTTCCTACACCTATCATCATAAAACTTACAATCTTTACACATCTTCTCAATCATCAAACTATCCTCTCTATTATAAATTTTATACTGCAATTCTCTCTTTTCTTTATCATTCATTTGTAATCACCCCTTTAATCAGCACTCGGCAAAAAACACCATATCAAAAACCATGCCAATCCATTAATTGGAAACCTCGTATCCAAAAACTCCATACATGGAAAATTCAATATATCTAATATCCATATAATTATTAAAATTGCTTTTCCTAATTTATACATATTTTCCTCCCAAATAAATAAGCATAAGTCACTAGAAAACTTATGCTTTGTTCCCATTTGTATCCTATTTTGGAAAGAAAAATCGGTATATATTAACTTATCTAGTATCATTAATATGCATAATTATCCCCCAGTATAACTGGGGGTTTTCTCTAAAGTTAATAAAAAGAGCTTATCTTGTGATAAACTCTTAACTTCTATAATGATTTATGGTCTTTTATGTCTCCTGTTATTTTTTTTTCAAAACCAGATTCTCCATTTAATAGCTTTAAAACATTTTCAATTTCTTCTAATTGTTCCTGCTTCTTTTTTTCTTCATCTCGGCTATATCCTTCATTGCTTATAGATAAGTCATCATGATAAAAGCTTTTATAATATCGAGCAAGTTTTTTTCTTTGTTTTTCTTTTATTTCTTTTTTCTTCAATTCTCTAATTTCATTTTTTAATTTATCGCGTTTTTCTTCATATTCTTTTATCAGTTCGTTCATTGTTTCTTCTTGCATTTCTTTTTCATCTAAATCTAAATTCTTCTTAGTTTCTTCTTTTTCTACTTCTTTCTTTAGTTCTTCGTATATTTTTTTTAATATAGATTCATCTTCCATTTTGTACCTCCTTGATTTTGATTCTATTAATTTTAACATATTTTTAAAACTTTTTCAAGGAGTTAATATAATATTAATTATATTATAAAAAAGCAGTCTTGGGCTTGCCCACTTATCAATGAGCAACTGCTGGTCTAATAAATTGAAGTTTTATCTATTTTAATTATAACACAATGGTTTTAGGCAAAACAAGTGAAAAAATGGGTAATTTTTGTGTAAAATTTGAGTAATTTATAATTTTGACATTTTATTAAGTGCTTTTTTACATATTTTCTTTATTGCATCTTCTCCTCTAGTTTGATGCTTTATCTCATAAAATACTTTATTTCCTATATAATCATATTCCATTTCATCTATGTATCTCGATGTCAATACCGTCTTTTCAATATATGTTAAAGACCCTAATCGTATATTCACTTGATTTAAAATATAATTTAAATCTTCATTTTCCTCTTCTAACTTTCTTATTATTTCTTCTTTTTCAATAATCCTTGTATCTTTTCTTATAACTGCACTTTCAACTTTACTTGACATTTCATTACTTTTACTGCCTTCTTGATAAGTTGGTGTTATATTTGTGCTATAATCATTTTCTATTTTTTTAATGTCTCTCTTTATTTTTCCAATATCATTTAAATTTAAATCTCTTTTAGCCGACGTTTGTTTGTGTGTTCTTAATAATTCAATCAATTCATCTTTGTTCATTCGTACCCCCTAACCTCTTCTAAAATTATTTTAATTAGTCGCCTTAAAATTATAAATCGGCCTTATAATCCTTTCAACTTTCACAGTATCCTTTATATTATCCAAAATCTCTTCCATTGACTTATAAACAAATGGTGCTTCATCAATTGTCTCTTTTACAACACTTGTGGAATAAACATCTTTCATGCTTTCCTTAAAATCTTCTAACTTAAACATTTCTTTTGCCTTCGTTCTCGACATAAGCCTTCCTGCTCCATGTGGTGCTGATTCATTCCAATCTTTATTGCCCTTTCCAACTGCTATTATTGAACCATCTCTCATATTGATTGGTATCAACACTCTTTCACCATTTTTAGCTGATATAGCACCTTTACGAACAATATTATCTTCAAATGAAATATAATTGTGTATCGTCTCAAAATTATAAAAATCACAATTGCCAAAATAATTCATTAAAATTTCTTTTGCAATATATAATCGATTCAAGCTTGCATATTCTTGACATATCTTCATATCATGTAAATACATATCTCGATACTTGCCTTCCAAATAACATAAATCCTTTGGCAGACTTGGTTTGTTATTTTTATATTTCTTTTCTAAATCTTTCAAGGCTTTTTGTATCTCTGATTTTCTGCCTTGTGATTTATACTCTTTAATTATTTTCTCTTTTTCTTCAAACATATCTTCTTTTCCTGAACACAACTCAATCGCCAAATTTTGATAATAATCTGCCACCTGTTTTCCTAGATTTCTTGAACCTGTATGAATTACTAAGTATTTGTTATCCTCTTCATCCTTATCAATCTCAATAAAATGATTTCCTCCACCTAGCGTTCCAATGGATCTATTAAACTTCTTAACATCTCTCAATTCCCTCAAACAATACAAATCATTAATCTTCTCAAAATCTATCAATTTGTGTTCTCTTATATTTCTTCCAGCTGGAATAACTTCGTTTATTATTTCGTCTAGCTCTCTCAAATCTAACTCAACTTCTCCTAACTCCACGCACAACATTCCACAGCCAATATCAACACCTACAATATTAGGAATTACCTTATCACCTAGATCCGCAGTAAATCCAATCACACAACCTTTTCCACTATGCACATCTGGCATTATCCTTACTTTACAATCTTTAAAAGGTTCTTGTTCTAATAATAAATCAATTTGCTTCACAGCCTCATCTTCAATATTTTCAGTAAATATTTTTAAATCTTTCACTTATTAATCTCCTTTTATATATTTTAAAATTATCTTCTCCACATAAGCCAAAGCCTCATACTTCGTCATAAACCTCTCATATCGATGCCTTCTATCATATCGCACAATCTTTACTCTCTGATTATACTCTCGCCTATACATCTCTGCCACCTGATATTTACTTAAACCACTCTTCCAAAATTTTATTATTTCGTCATCTCTCATATAGTTATTATTCACAAAACATAATCATCATATTTACTTTCATAACTCACTTTGTAATATAATATCGTTTTTGTTAATCTAAGCCACATAAACTTAATATAACTATCCGTCCTCACCACCTCACAACACTTCTTCTCAAAATCATAATACTTTACCTCATACTTCTCTTCCATTCTGTCACTCCTTTAGCCTTTTCTTTTTAGTCTTCCTCGCTTTTTTTATAATATTCTTTATTTTCTTTTTAAAAAAGCTTCTAAATCTTCTTTCCTAGCAAACGCCAAAAATACACACATCCCAATCAAAATAATTCGTAATATTGGCACAAAACAAATTAAATAAATCCAATTTCCTTTTCTTATCCTATTATCTTCATACTTTCTAAAATCAATTTCCCTTACCTCTGCTGTATTCTTCGCCACACAACACAAAATTCTAACCATTATCATACAAATTAAACCACTTATTAAATATACTTTTAACATCTTCTATTCCTCCTCTTTCTTTTCAAAATATTTTTCCAATACTTTAATATCCTTTTTATCTATCACTAATTATCCCACCACATAACCCTATTTGAAAATATATCTGACTTATATCTTATATATTCTGTCTGCATCTTACACTTTTTTTGGTACCACCTTATTGTTTCATTAGCACTTCTTAATTCTTCAAACAACCAATCTATTATCGAATTTAGATTTTCTCTTGATAAATCTATTTCCTCTTCCTTTGTCATAACTTCTCCTCCTTACTATATTAGTTTCTCCTGTTAAACTTACTCACCTAAACTTTCTTCCACACATCGGACAATATTTTATTGGTAACTCTAAAGAAAACGGAATTATCAGATATTCAAACTCTAATTCATCTATTGAATTAATATAAACTTCACCAAATTCATCCTTAAACAGCCTTTTTCTTTCTTCATTAAACCTTTTTCTCTCATCCATACTGCAATATTCACATTCAATTACACTCGCATTCATCAATAAGTCCATTTTGATTTATAAAATCCTCCAACATCCTACATCGATTTCGATACACTTCTTTCTCCTCCATTTGCTCTATATTATTTTGCTTTAACTGTTTTATCTGTTCTTCTTTTTCAATACTTGTTATATTCGCATAAATTAGTGTACACACTCCTACTATCATTGCTACTATCATAAATATATAAATCCATTTTTTTACTTTTATTTCTTTTTTCATATTACTTCTCTCCTTCTTTCAAAATTTCCTCTAAAACATAAATTTGAAATCTAAATACATCTTCTCTTGAATATATTAAGTTATTATTTTTTACTCTTTTTTGCGAATTTTCTAATTCTTCTATTTTCTCTCTTATTACTGAATTTGGTGTGCTGTCTACTAATTGCTTCTTTAATTTCACATTTTCTTGCAAAGCATCTTCTACCATTTTTTCTTTACAAATACTATTGTCTATTATTGCTTGTTCTTTTCCATCATAAACACCTTTCAAATACACATCCATTAAATCTGTATCTTTAACATTCTTGTTTTCTTCTAGCTCTTTTATGTAATTTAATACTAATTCTAAATCTATTTTATTAACTATACAGTTCCTTCCTTTAGCCAGTTGAGTATATTCTTTATATAATACCAATCTACCTATTGCCTCTTCTATTTCTTTATTCATTTATTTTCCTCCCAACTTCATTTTGAACAATATTATATTGCTGTAATTTTTCATTTACTCTA
>OFHM01000129.1_pt1 | contig 71892 bp, 60 predicted proteins | sample 1521311 | NCBI WGS metagenome assembly OFHM01 (sample SAMEA3504083, study PRJEB24116) | mouse gut metagenome | biome: mouse gut; feature: mouse-associated habitat; material: faeces | place: Denmark | collected 2011 | reverse complement strand
GCGAGTAAACTCGCAATAACGGTTTCCTGTATGCCGGACTGGCGGTTTCCGCCAGCCCGGATATGCGGTTTCACCGCACAAGAATATTCAATCACCTATTCAAAATCCTGGTGCCCGATAGCAACTGTCCTCGCCATACCTGTACCTCCTGCTTCCCGGTATCTTCCCGATAAAGACGATTGCTGCCAATGCCGTTTAGATGTATCAAAAAAGAAAGAACATATCCGTTTTATCTTTTGTATGTGCGTATGTTTCAATCGCTCCGGATGTGTTCTCCCTTTTGTATTTTAGCATGTTTTTGGGGCTCTGACAATGTTTTAGGGGAATTTATTTAGTAATTTATTTGGTCAGGAAATTCAATTTGGCCAGGATTTTTCCGGATGTTTTCAGTCATGCATCCTTATTTCTTTCGATTTGTAACTCATTGACCACATCCTGATACATCTGCACAATATCTTTCGTCGGCTTCCAGCCTAATGCCCGCAACTTCCTCCCCGCCATACGAAGCTGCGTATCCGGCGCGTATTCACCCGAAGCAGCGCCAAGTATCTTGACCTGTATGTTCCCAGCGGCCACACTCTTCGCTGCCAGTTCAGCCATTTCCCGAATCGTCATGGTATTTCGTTCATTTACCACATTATAGGCCTCGCCGTTTTCTCCTTTTTCCAAGATCATAAAAACAGCGGCAACCGCATCCTCGGATGCACAATAATTGCCCATGGAGGTTCCCTCTGTCTGCAATACGATATCCCGGTTCTCTATAATCGCTCTGGCAAACTGCACGTAAACGCGGTTGTCTCCCGGCCGCACTCCCTTGCCGAAGGTCTGTGCCAGACGGGCAATCTTCACCGGGACACCGTATTCCTGCCAGTAAATATGGCAATAATGCTCTGCCATACGCTTTCCTAACGGATAACAGCTTCTGGCAGAGGTCAATGAGATATCTCCAAGCTCGGCTTCTCCCCGCAGCATTCCCGTATCCCGGACTTGTCCGTAAACCTCCATGGAGGATAGGTATACCATGCTCTTTGCCGAAAATCTCCTGGCTAATTCCAGCATATTCCGGGTACCATATAGTATGCTGTCGGCGGTCTCTACCGGGTGTGTCTTCATATAGGAGGATGCTGTAGGGGCGGCGCAGTGGATGATGTAATCCAGGGACCGGGAACTAATTTCTGCCAATATTTCCGCCATGGATCCATATTGAAAACGGGCATCACAGAAATCACATTCTACACAACGGAAATTCTCGCTTATGGCATCTTGCAGCGTGTGCTCCAGCCTGCTGCTGTCACGGAGCAAGCCGATGATCCGGATTTTCCCCTGGTTATATTCTGTTGAGTTTATTAATGTTTTTGTAAGTAGGCTGCCGATCATGCCGGTGAGTCCGGTGATGAGGTATGTTCTTTGGAACGATTCCATATAATCTCATATGCCTCCGTCTTAATAGCTTGTTTTCTTGGTATTGTATATAGGCAATTGCAACCATTTATCTCAATAGTTCGATTAATCTGCCAAGCTTAGAGATATGGTAACATAGTTCTCGAACAATGACAATATTTTTGAGGGGAATAAATTCCCCAAAGTAGAACGTTATTATATAGCACTCTCCGACAGAATTTGATACAATCACTATAGTCAGTGTTGACAGTATGGGGATAGTTCCTTGGTTGCCCTTTTCGGAAACGGAAAGGGGTTGCTATGAACACGTTAGAAGTATTGACGTTGCTCCTGGTGGTTTTTGCCGCCTTGACATACATAGATAAGCACAACAACCGCAAATAGACAGAAAAAAGCTATCCTTTACCGCTAATAGGGGATAGCTTGTATTGTGTTATTTCTTGTTTCGCATCAAGTTTCTGTCCGGGGTAACGGGGACGTTCCAATATCTCCGTTACCTTCTACACTGATTATAAATGATTCCTTGCCCATTTGCAAGTGAAAAATTTAGGGAATGGGGATGTTTCAGCATCCTCATTTTTTAAGTCATTTTCTATGCACCATATTCTTTGTTATCTGGCAATCCATTTTCTTATATCACATCTTAATCCCATATCAGGAAAATACAATTTTACGGGAACAAAAAGTATCATAGCCTTTTAGCTGCCTCAAGTCCATTTTAATAAATTCCTCGTCTATAAATGGCAATATGGCAATAGCAAATTTCTCTATATCAAAATCCTCCGCCCCATATTCAATCACCTTCAAATAGTCTTTACAAAAGGCCAAAGCACCTCTGTGCATCTCCCCAATATGTTCTTCCTGGTGCAATGTACAATATTGTTCGCAATATTGTACACTTCCATTGGCTTCAACCCATCTGACAGATGGACACAGCTCTTTCATCCAAACTTCCAGAAGAAAATAGTTTTCGAATTCATATTCCGGTTTATTCGCATGCATGAAGTCTTCGATTAGCAAAGCTTTCTTCATTTTATCCGAATCTGCAATCCGTTGAAAATAATATCCCTTCATTGCTGTCTCCAGAATTTTCTCCAGACACATCTGGCATGTCCCTGTTGAAACAAAGTCAAAGATTCCGATCTTTTTATCCCTAAAATGAAAACCGGATAAGTATTCCTGGTATGCACTTCTGGCCAAAGCCGCATTCGGCAGGATAAGTCCCGCATGCCGCAGAATATACGCCTTATCCCCTTCCTTAGGCCTGCGCGGCATAATGTCTTCCTCCTGCAGGTAAAATCTCTTCCGCAGCATTTCCTCTGCGCTTCCATCAAAGGACAAGCCTGACGCATACAAAATATCTGCTTGCGTCTGAAGTGCGGCAAACATCGAAAATGTTCTGGAAGTCATCAGATAGACAGATTCTGGCAGTGATTCATGTCCTTTTACCCGTTTCCACATATCATATACTTTTTTTACCAGATATCCGTCCCGTGCTATGAACAGCATCACATCCAAGGGCTCTTTTCGAATCTGCCCGCAGAGCCAGTGAACATATCCTGCCAGTATAGGGCCCAAAATCCCATAACCCAAATCAAAAGGTGTCTCCGGCTGCAGCTTTCCGCCGCAATTATACAACACAAACGGATTGTTATACAGCCTAGCATAGATCATGCCCTGTACCACGGTTGCGGCGCCTGTCTGAGTCAGCGCTTTGCCCATAGAAATTAATTCCGCCATTTCCTGGGGACTTCGAATTAGGAAGGTGTCAATTCCGTGACTTTGCGCTGCCCTGCCGTCCAGCTCTTCAGAATCACCGATATGTATCCGCCTTTCCCCGGAAGAATGGTTTATATAGATCTCATATAAAGAGCCTGCCTTTCCTGTCCCATAGTCACAGGATACAAACAGACCGTTATAACCACAAATCCCTTTCATATTCAGAATTCCTTCCAGAATTTCTGCCGGAATATACATATCTGATACCAAATACACCTTTTTTCCAGAAAAAATCATCTCCTGCAACAGACTCACCATAATCTGTCTGGGTTCCAGCACAAATTTTTCAAAAGTGATTTCATCCTCCAGCAATACATCCAATCTCTCCGGAGAAAGCTTCATCCTTTCACCAATCCACTGATAAATATTGAAAATTGTGGGAACGCCTGACTTCGACAATTCCAGCTCTGCCATCATCCTCATCCGGGCAAATTCCGGTGACATCCCGTTCCTGGCGCCCACCATTTGAAAAACAATTTCCGGCTGCGGCACCTTTCTCGTCAGCAGTGTGTCGAATATGTCAAAGCTGATCATATCATATGATTTTACTTTTTCCCGTAAGTCATCCAGACTTAGCCGGAAATATGTCTCATCTGTCTCTCCGATCCTTACCCGATCCAGGGGATTGCCGTCAAGCGCAAACACAGGAATCCCTTGTTCTTTACAGAAATTCTGTATTCTTCTATATATAATTTTTTGTGATGCTTTCCTCGCGAGAATGACAATCTTCACATTCCGGCCGACGAGAGATGCAAGGGGAATAATCTCCTTCCCATAGATTTCTCCTTCTTCCCGATAACCATCCAAAAGGCCTGCAATGGGGAAAGAAGGGAAAGCATGCAGCACTTCCTCCGTTTGCCTGCCCAGGCCATAGAGGACGATTTCTCTGGAATCGCAGCCCCTGCCTCCATCTATGAATTTTTTCTGAAATAACTCCACCGTATGACTTACCATAAATCTATCTTCCTAATATAAGTTCCGCAACAATCCGCCCCAGTACCAGTAATGGCAGAAGAATTCCTGTCCCAAGTACAGGGCCAGCAATCCTTCTGGGCACTGGGACGCATTGTTGCTGTTTTTAAGTTCCGCAACAATCCGCCCAGTACCAGTAATGGCAGAAGAATTCCTGCTTATCCCTTCGTATACGATTTTCCATACACGCGATCAATTAATTCCATAACAGCTATAGCATCATCCACCGTACCGTTTACAAGCGCCTTTCTTCCCGACACAGCATCGTAGAATTCGACAATCTCATAATCCCACGACTTATCTTCATCAAAGCACATTGTATGCTCCGTGGGATTTCCCTGCTTTCCGCTCTTCAATTCCAGATCCCTTTTATAATATGTAATCCTCTCTTCTCCATAGCTCTGCGTGGAAGTCAATAATCCGTTCAGTGCAATATATCCGTTGGTGAAGGTAATATCCAAATCAAATTTATGCTTCCACTGAATTGCACTGGAATGCATTGTGGCTACCTTTCCGGTATCCGTCTTCAACGTGACAAAAGCCGTATCCTCTCCGGCGGCATCCTTCCAAACCAGATTATCCGTAAAACCTTCCACAAAGGTAAAATCCCCTACAAAATACCGCAATAGGTCCAACATATGGATCCCCTGATCCAACAGGATTCCTCCCCCGGCGATGTTGATGTCATTCCTCCACTCTTGACGCCGAAGATCTCCGGCCTTGCCATATACACCTCTGGCTGCCACCACCTCCCCAAGGAAACCGGAATCGATCAGCGATTTGGCCTCCATAACCGCGTAATGATAACGATGGTTAAAACCGAATTTCAAGACCTGATTTTCACATTTTTGCCATGTTTCACGCATCAAAAATGCATCTCCCAGACAACGGCCCGGAGGCTTCTCGGCAAATACATGGCAGCCCGCCTCCAACGCATAACATACCACCGAAGGGATTACCGCGTTTACCGTGCAAACGGTCACAATTTCAGGCTTCTCCTCATCTATGCACTGCTTCCAATCCCTGTATCCGCATATGTCATATCCTGCCAGCAAACTGTCGCTGCTGTCACATATTCCCACGATCTCAAAGCCGCCATGCCTTTTCATCGCGTCATAGCGGGTTTTTCCCATCCTTCCCATCCCAATGATGACTGTTCTGTATTTCCTCATTGCTTTCCTTTCCAAAGGATTTCTTTTCTAAGGCTTTTTTCCAAGTCACTTGACCTTATTGCCTCTGATTTTCCTAATTTCCAACAGTATCCTGTTTTTCTTCATCTCTTCTCTTTCTGGCAATCACGCTGACAAAGGAGCTAAGGCAGGCCTTCTGCAGAAATCTCTGAAATTCCTGCAGCATAAACTGGCTGGATTCCTCCAGCAAATATCGCACAAAACTTTCGCTGCAATCCAGCCCCTCTATGGAATCTGATACATATTTCACATCCATAACACCAGGCGTAGTAATCTCCAACACTTCAAAACCGTTTCTCTCCAAAAAGGCTACCAGCCCCTTCACGGACGGCAGCAAAATGTGCTCGTAGGGATAGATACGGCTGTTTTTCTCCTTCAGCGTTATGATGTCAAAACCGCTGCCAGCCCTGGTATTCAGAATCAGCACCCCGTCTTCTTTCAGGCAATCTCTCAGCTCACTCATACGTTCTGAAGGATGAAGCTCCTGTTGCATTTGATCCAGATAGAGAACCAAGTCTGCCTCGCCGGATTCAATCCTGTCCTCTCCGCCCGGAAGAATGGACTCTCTCAAATCATATTTTCCACATATGGATGCCTTTCGAATGACATCCGCATATCCCTCATATCGATTGCCATAATCCACGATATCCAGATTTTTATTCCTGCCCATGAAGCGAAAAGCCCTTACTTCAATCCATTCCAGGAAATCTTCCCATACATTCTGCCTGTTGTCCGTTATCTCCTGCTGGTATTCCCGGGAACGGCGCAGCTCCAACAGCTCGTCATCTTTTTGATATGCCTCTACGGTTTCTTCGTCATATACCGCGTATACACTTTTGCACCCCGTACAGCAGAGATAATCTACTCGCCATTTTGAATAGAAATATGAGCCTTGCTGCCCGCAGACAGGGCACCTGCGCTCGCCGTCTCGCCGGAGAGGGTGGTTCCCGCCAATCGGATCGTTCCTTCCAGATATTTCGTCTCTTTGGACCGTTTCATTCCTGCGGGTCATTTCGTTTCTATAGGCCAAGTGGGCATCTACAAATCTACGGGCTATCTGCACCTGCTTGTCCCGAAAGAAAGCTCCCTGTAAGGTATATTCCAAGTATGGTTTTTCAGTGTATTGATATGATCTAAGCATATTACTCCTTTATGGCTGTGTTATGCATATATTCCCTATATAATTCCCGGTTTGCAAACAGCCTGCAGACGCATTGATTTTCCTTTAAGGGAATCACATCTGTTACCCCTCCGGCGGCCTTGACAATGGCAGAAGACGCTGCCACATCCCATAGCATGATCTGTTCTTCCGTATAGGCGTCGATCCTGCCGTCCGCTACATAAGCTCCCATAATAGCGGCGGCACCCAGCATCCTTACTTTTTTGAAATTCTGTACCTTTTCAATAAACGATGCCAGACTGTCAGCTCCATAATCCCGCTTCACCGGAAAGCCTGTAGCCAATACCGCATCTTTCCTATGGATGACAGAAGATGGATGAATCGGCTGCTGATTCAGCCATGCCCCCTCTCCTACAATCCCACTGTAAATTTCCTGAGTGAAAAAGCGGTTGACCACTCCCAAAACCGGCTCGCCGTCTTCCCATAAGGCCACAGATACACAGGACAGCTCCCTTATTCCCTTCCAGAAATTTGCAGTGCCGTCCAGAGGATCCACAATCCATCGTCTGCTTCCCTGACCTTCTCCCACGCTGCCGCTTTCCTCTGACAGTATGGAAATGCCCGTCGGGCGTAGGATGTCTATAATCAGCGTCTCACTTTTCTTGTCTGCCGCCAATTTTATATCATGGCCCTCCTGGCTGTCTACTTCCGCCTGCCCCAGGCTTTGCAGATAGTTACCCGCCTGCATCGCAGCTTCCAAAGCCAGAGCGTACTCTTTCTCATATGCCATATCCCAGATCCTCCAACAGATTCTCAACCGCCTGTCTCTCCATAGATGTACGGCATTGTGTTGTGTATGTACAAATATGGGGCGTTAATATGGCATTTTTACACTCCCGCAGGATTCCTTCATATGGCTCCGTCCATAACGCATCCCCCCAGAAAACTGCTGCTTTCCCGGTTTTCAGTGCATTGTACAACGCCTTTTCATGAATCAGCCCGCCGCGGGCACTGTTTAAAAGAATCACTCCCTCTTTCATCCGGCGGAACAACTCCTCCGACAGAATTTCCTCCTTGCCGGACGCATGAAGGCTGATCACATCCGCTGCCGAAATCCCTTCCTCCAAAGTATGCGTTGATTTTTCCGGAAGGTACTTATCATAGATCATGATCTCCGCGCCCATGCCCCGAAGCAGCTCCGACACCCTCCTGCCGATAGCGCCGTATCCGATAACCAATACCTTCAGCCCCTGTATCGATCTGCCCATGCGCTTCTTCCAGATACCGTTATGCACATCCTCATTGGCCGGTAACAGGTTGTGGCAAATGGCAAGAAGCGCGGCAAGGGTCATCTCCGCCACTGCATTGGTAGGGCCCTCCGGCGTGTTTGAAACTTTGATTCCGTACCGCTGGGCCGCCTCCCGGTCCACATTGTCCATTCCGATACCGATTCTGGCGATGGCCTTTAAATCCGGACATGCCCGAAACACCTCCTCATTCAGGGGCTCCAATCCTGCCAATAAGCCTACGGCACCCTGAAGATGCTCTATGATCTCCTCCTGGGTCATCTTACGTTTATAAGGATTTCTGACTACCTCTATCCCCTCCTCCTGCAGCCGCTCCAACACTTCCGGGGCGGCATCGCCGAAAGAGGAGGCTCCTACCACTACTTTCATCAATGTCTTCCTCCCATATATTTATCCAGATAATAATCCAGTGTGCCATGGAGCAGCACCGCATGGGCGCTTTCCACTTCCCCGTATGTCTCCAACGGCACATAGAAATTCAGATCCCCCATCCGGCGTATCTTGTTGTCAGGATTCTTTCCGGACAGGGTAATCGTAAATGCGCCGTTCTTGTCAGCCGCGGAGATTGCTTTTACAATATTCGGTGAATTTCCTGATGACGAAATTCCTACCACAATATCCTTCTCCGATATGATGCGCCGGATACGGTATGCGTACACGTCTTCATAGCTGATGTCATTGCTGATTGCGGTCACATGGGAAATCTCCGCGCAAGTCGTCGTATTGATCACGGCATTCTGGAACCAGTCATGGGACATGTGCTCCGCCATGCTGGCGCTGGCGCCGTTTCCGCAGAAGAAGATCAGGCCTTTTGTGTTCTCCTTCAACTGCTGGGCCCGCTCTGCCCAGATGGCCAGGCCTTCATCCGGCGACAGCAGGGTTCCCTCCCTGTCTGTTACCTCCATATGGTTCAGTTTCTCAAAAATCAGGTCAAAATATTTGACCGCATAACTGTTCATAGTTTTATGTATCTCCTCTCTTCTAAAGCAATAAAATTTATATTTCACAAAAAGGAATCCTGATATAAGTTTTCTGACAAATGTCTTCATACTTATACCAGGATTCCTTTTTATCTGTCTTGTTTTCTGCTATAGCAGCTCCAATGCCGAAAAACAACAGCTGCCCTATACTCTGTCGGCGTACTAACCAAAAAGCACCAGTCACACTATACTCTATCTGCAAACAGCTCATAGTATCGGAGCGATTCTTCTTCCGTCAGTTCAAATGCCCTTTGCAGTTTCGCAATAATCCTTTCTCTTGGAACATTCTCCTCCAGATTATCAATAATCATTGCGCGTATTCCCTGCTTCAGACCATCCTCAAATACACACTGCCCCAAGCCATCCATACCTGATACCTCCTCCCATAGTTCCGCATTATCGGAAAAATCCATATATTCCGACACGACATCTAGAAAATCATCCTTATGAGGGTACATGACTGCATTCAGAAAACGAAAAAGCTCATAGCCCTCATCCTCTTTTTCTCCATTATACACCGCATCACCCAATTTGATAATCACCAAAGTCAACAAATCATAGTTTTCTTTTTTCGGCACATTGGTTCCGGTATTCTTGGTATTCACTATCTCATATATGGATATCTTTTCATTCAGCTGATTGAACTCTGCACTGCCTCCCTGTATCTGCGTATTGGTTCGCCCCGCAGACACTTCCTTCCTATCGCTGATAGATTCAAGTTCTATAAAATCCATAATTTCCTTCCGACTATATCCTTTGTATTCTGACACAGTTTCCTGCAAAATCACGGCCAGCACCTCTCTGCTGTGCAAAATAAGCTTGCTTTGGGCATCCAGCCCTTCCATGTTGGCCGTAAGCTGCATGGCACTGAGCGTTTCCATACTGCCATCGAGTTTTTCCATATCTCGGCCCCCTTCATTATGTTTTTGTCCAGGAATCTCCGCATGAAATCAGAAATCATTCTCAAGAATGCCTTCTCAGGCTTGATGTATATCAGAATTTTGAATTCATTGCTTGGAGATATGGTAACACAGTTATCACAAAAAGGCAAGCCTTTTTTGAAGAGGTTACAAGAATTTAATCTGTATATAAGTATGAAATTGTCAATGTGCTATTTATACTGTGCACCGGTTGAATTTGCAGTACAACCCGACTGCAGACCACCAGCCATGCACTTTCCCGGAGGCATCACTGTAAATCCTGGCGGTCTGCAGTGTATGTGTGTTAAAATCACTTCTCTTTGTATGCAACTCAACTCTTTTAAGCTGGCCTTCCCCTTCTGTACATATTTCATCCAGATGTTCAAAACTTCATCCGCCACATAACCATTCACAGTTCCATATATCTTCTTTCATTTTGCTTTTGCCTGGCTGTCATAATGCCCTCTGCGATATTCCAGTCTTCCTCTGTATCCAAGTCACATGCCTCATCCTTCGGAATGGCAAAACGCCCCAATCTGCCTCCAAATACAGGATTGATTCCGCCTTCCTGCATTTTCATGAAGGATCTACGTTTCCATGCGGTCATCGCCCAGACCACCGCTTCCGTAGGCTCCAGAAGCTGGCTGTTGACTTTTTCCGACAGAGAAAAGTTTAAAGGCTGTCCATGGAAAAATGTCTCCTCTTTTTCCGCTATGACGGACAGAACGGTATCGAATTCGTTTCCATCGATATAGTCCAGGAAACGATTCATCGTATCCTGACGCAGCAGCGGGGACGTGGTGTTAAGCATAATGACATAATCGCATTCGTGATACTGTAGGAATTCGTATGTAAAGTCACGGTTTGTCGCTGTGTCTGTCGCAAGGGATGCCGGACGCCTGTGGAACTGCGCTCCAAGCTTTATTGCGGCACACCCCAGTTCTTCGCTTTCTGTGTTAACCCATATGCTGTCGAAGCGGTTGCTGGACAGGGCCAGTTCGATAGGGTACTGGATCAGGGGCTTGTCCAGGAGGTAGCGGATGTTCTTTTTGGTGATGCGTTTGGAACCGAGGCGGGCGGGGATCATGGCGGTGTATTTGTAGGTGGGCATGATAAATTCCTTCCTCCTATTTTAATGATTTTCCAATCTCTCAAACATTTTCATAGCTTTATCTACGACTACATCCGAGTTTAAATGCATATGTTCACCCCATCTTCCAATAGGATAAACATTTTTACTTTCCATATATTGAATAAGTTCATTCATAATTTGGGGCTTGTCAACTGTATTTAATGGATACGCATATTCATTCACATATCGAAAATTTGACTCTTCGTAAAACATATTACTTCGTTCAACTCTTGTTTCAGTCCAATATCCTTTACCGGATTCCATAAAATTTTTACGTAACAGACATCTATGATAAGGTAAATTCATATCCGGGTAGTAAATCCACTGAGCTGTTAAATCTATCACCTCTGAAAAATAACGGATTTCGATAGAGGAAGACTTTAACTGTTTTATCAGTTTAACTTTGTTATCAGGTATACCCTTTATTTCTTCGTAAGACCTCCATGGTATCGTTGTTATAATACAATCTGCACTATATTCTTCTCCATCGGAAGTCTGTACCTTCCTTTGATCCAGATCTATCGATTTGACTATCTTTTCATATACTATATTATCCTTAATCGTTTCAGACATCCTTCTCCATACTTCCCCATATCCTGTTCTTTTGGGATAATAAAACCGAGTATGTCCTGGTTCTTTTCCATAACTCTTATGTTCTTTGCAACTTCTTAAGGTATCTTCATAACTTACATTAGGAAGTTTCTCTAACCAGTATGTTCCAAGATTATCTAATTCATCCATGAACATTTTTCGATTATACGGAATCATATAGTCTTCCGCTATCCTATCCCCTAATTTCCAAAATATCCAATCTATAAATTTCTCTGGTTTCGCTTCTCCTACATTACATCCTGCCTGACTTATCGATTTTAAATAATCTTTTTGAACCATATCCGGTAACTGCCATATATTTGCCTCTATTGGATGAGCTATATACTGATCATGTATTCTTATCAAACTATTTCTGCTAAATATATTCCATTCTTCTTTCGGCATAAATTCAAACAAGAAATTACATACTCTTTCATTTTTTGTATCTAAAAAGTGTCCTCCCCCGATATCCAATGGCATTCCATCTACTGTTTCAGACCTACACAATCCCCCCGCCATACTCTCCTTTTCAAGAATTACAAATGAACTTATGCCAGCCCTTTTTAACAAACTTGCAAAAGTGAGCCCTGCCGGTCCTGCTCCTAATATTAAATATTTCATCGCCTTTTATCCTTCAATATCTAAAAATGCTCAAATTTCTGCTAATGGCACAATTTTTGCATGAGACAATAATACATTATTCTTCATGGGTGTTTCATTTAGGACAATCCTGTCTGCAGATACGCCTTTCTCACATAATTCATTTCGGATTTCATTTCCATATCTTGTTGATGTTACATATATAGGTGTATCCTTGTATTTACTCAACAAAGTATTTATTGTTATATATTCTATATCACCCTTCATCCTATTATTTTTTATTTTTCTATCGCAGACTACTACCTTACCTTCACAGTCATCATCTATTAAATACCTATAATCATTTCCCATTCCATATACCACAACTTTTTCATTCCTATATATCAAATCTATAAGTTGTTTTTTTCTATTATCATTTCTTTCGATTATATAAATACTATTTTTCTTTACACCTGCATCAATACAATCCTTTATTTTATCTTTTATATGTAATCCTTCCATAATGACAACAGGCGTTCCAACCTGATAACCTTCCAATGTATGCATAATAGTCATATCCATGACTTTCAACAGTACTCTGACATAGACGGTCGGACAAAATAAAATATAATTCATTCCCCCCACCACGGCTGCAATATTTGAAAGCATCTTTTTCAATTCATATCCATGGATCCAATATATATATTGCTTAACATATTCCTTCAAGTCCATACGCTTATCGCACAATACAACTATTTTGCTCTTTTTCTCACCACGAATGAAATCATGTCTTTTTATCCCCAACGCCTTGGATACACATTCCAGAAGAGGATATTCATCCAAATACTCAAAATCAAACGATACATCCTCCTCTATGTTAAGCGCGAATAATATACGTCTTCCTATTTCCTGAAGTATCAGCCTTCCTGGATGACCGATTGCCGTCAAGATTTTTTCATTATAACCTTCTTCAAAATAATCCGAAATTTTTACAGTCCATTTTTCTTCTGCTTTTTTAAATATTCTGAGGAATTCGGAAAAGTCTCCTCTTATTTGTTCCTCAGAAATTAACTCCTCATTCTCATAAGCTCTTATAATCGCATCAAATCCATAGCCTCTGCACACACACTCATCAATGACCATATCACTTCTAAAAAAAATCCCTAAGCCATAATGAATTCTGGCATGATTTGTATTAAAACCTCCTAGCTGTGGATAATAAAATTTTTCATACTCTGCCATTGGTCCTGCCATAAAATTAGGCACCGACAGCTTTATACATTCCTTTTTCAATATAGAATAGACATATTTATCAGAAATCTTGTTACTATAGGGATTATGTTCCGAAATAATCTGATGAATATATACATCGCAATTCTTCAAAATATTGTCAGATATTTCTACTGGTTTTCTCGATAAAATTGGCTCCAATGGATATATATAATATTTTTCCATAAACAGTTTGGATGCACAAAGATACTCCCTATAAGGAACTGTATGACAATTCGCATTGATTATCACCATTTTTTTACCATATGACTCCGTTCCCCAAAAGTCATTAAACTCAATCAATCCTCTTTCTTCAAGCTTCTTTTTAATGTTGCCATACTGAGCAGAGCCAAAAGGATATGCAATATAAATAAACATGTTCTGCTGCATTTCCGTCCAAAAAGCCTCTTCCGAAATCAACTCAACCCCATACCAATAAGAGGGCAATGCTTTATCTACAATCCCGGCAATATCCTTCTTACCCCCCAGGAATATTGGAAATAAAATCGTTCTGCCTCAAAAGTCCAACCATACACAATATTTTTACGAGACATTTTCTCCTCAAACGACTCTGTCTTTTCTTTCATCTTTTCCATCCTCAAAATAACTATTTTATGTTTATTCTTTCTTCTGATTCAATATATCCATATTACCGTTATTTCGTATTATTTTTAAAGTATTTTCTACATTCTCTTCCCCGTCTGTGCATACTCCATTATCCATCATAATGCAATGCTCCCATTTACCATATCTTAATTTCATCACTCTTACCATCATGGTAACATTGGAAGGACCTCCTATCAGACAATTGCAATGCAATAACGCATACATATCTCGGAGCGTTTCAAATGTTATCCTATATTTTGATCGATCTGATGTAAAATAAGGAATCATTCCATCCGTACATCTTTCAGTGTCTTTAAAATACATCACTTTGTCACCGTATCTGTCCTTAGTCTTCATCAGATATTCGCTATCATCTGTTGCAACAAAAATACAATCATACTGTCCCCGGCTCAAGAGCTTGTCCAATTCATTAAAATACCATTCAAAAGGAATCGGATTTGCCAAGCCCTTAATAAATCTTCTGCGTTGTGCCCCCCGCATATGTACGCCAATTGCTTTGACATTTCCCATAAGAGATGCCACTTCTTCCCGAAGTTGCTGTTCTATTTCCTTCTTGAAAACAATGGGATATTTCTTTAAAATATTCTGCTGTAGAAGAATATATCTTTCTGTTTGTCCATCCGAACACACAATTCGCCCTTCTCCCCATAAATACGCGTCATTTTTAATTTCGTGCATAATTACATGCCTGCTCTTGCTTGCTTCTTCTGTCGAAATAGTACTTATCGGCTCAAAAAAATATTCAAATGGGTTATCGCTCCCGTTTATAACTCTATTTTCATTCAGTAAACGGCTTTTTTTCCAAGATATTACCGGAACGGCACCTAACATATCAGCAATATATAATCCCGAAAGGGTTCGTCTCAGCAATGCGCATAATCCTGATATTTCTGTTCCTGCCTCGATATAATATAAAAGTTTTCCGGCATTCTTATCTCCCATTTTTATAATTTGAAATTCTAATGTACCAAGTTTATGACCCACCGTTTCATTATACAATCCTGTCGACATGTATCCTCACCGCCTTATAATACATATTTTTACAATTCGTCATTTATATCATATACGATCATTTCAATCGGAAGAATAGGAACTGTTACTCCTATTTCTCTTAGTTCAAAATATATTTCATCAAAGTAAAATAGCGGTGTTACCACTATTGCATCAATATAATTTCGTAAAGAAAAATTTTCCAAATTTTCTATGGTATAATTTGACAAACTGTCTACATTTTTATCAACAAAGTATTCAACTGTTATACCTTCTCCGTCTAGAAGATCTTTATATAGAAAAGTTCCAATTATCCCTGCTCCATAGACAGCAATACGGTATATTTTTTTCCTAATAAGGCGTTTTAACAGACTATCATCTTCGGCATATATTTTTGCAAGTTTCCCCATAAATTTGCAAAAACACGCATTTTTATCATTATTATCTCGACACAAAAGGAATTGGTCATATGCTGCTTCAACTCCTCTTTTTCCATACAGTTTATCTATTGCATATACCTTTGTCTCCATCATATTTTCTCTCACAGGTTCGATCACTTCCATTATTTCAAAACTTCTCTCCTTTGATTCTTTGATGGCATTTAGCAAATACGTAAACGGAGACGCTGTACCAATATAGTAATTACTCCAAAAAAATTTTAATAAACAAGATGACTCTGTATCATCGCTTAAATTATATACTGTAATCCCCTCTCTGTAAGTTATAAAATCTTTTAAAACCCCTTCACAATCATGTATAAAGATATAATCAGTTTGGTTTTCCAATATTATTTTTTCAATTTTTTCACAGTATTTTTCTATAAGTTTTCGATGCTCTATTAATCCTCCTGATGTAAAAAATCTTTCTATGTATATACCCAGAATCTTTTTACCCTTCATATTATTTATAGGAATCATTGCATCAAAATAATATTTAAACACCTCTGACATGCGCTTACATTTGCTTACATCCCATAAATAAGGATTATACTCTATATACTCTTTCAAGTAATCCATATGTTTTTCTTCAAAAAATACAACTCTATGACATTCATCATAAGAACTGACCATCATTTTGTATTGAAATTCGTTTTCGGATAGTTCAATTTCACATCCTGGAAAGCATACTTTTGCTTTTAGCATATAAGCCATATTTAAAAGAAATAGCCGATTATATAACCAACCAACAAATGATACGACTGTATTTTGTATAAATGGTTTATAAACATAAATAACATTATCATGCTCTTTATATCCAAAATCGTTTACTGTAAATGAAACTTTATCCATCATTTTCCTCCACTTCTTTTAAATATTTTCCTAAATCCTGCTTTATTCACTCATAACATTTTATTCTATTCTTGATATCGCATTCACTGTACATGTATATATTTTAGATAAGACTCCAACTTTAAATCTGTATTTTCTCTAAATACCCGATTTTGCTTCTTTTCAAACTTTTCTTTTATCTTGTTATTTTCTATGCGCTTGCGCATCTTATTATCCAATACATAAAAAACCTCTTTCTTTTCTTTGGTATCGTAATCCCAGCAAATATATCTATCACTTAATACAAACATAACCTTTCTATTCTCTAACTTTACGTTTGGATATCTGGCTCCTCCCATCGGTGCATCATAAATATCTTCAAAAAATCCTGTTTTTCCTGTATGCGTATCTATGTAAAGATTCACACTGCCCCCATGTGCAAATAGCATAATTCTATCATCTATTTTCAATGTTTTGTAAAAAGCCTTTTGACACAATCTACAACCTTCAGGATACCAGATCGTCTGCGTCTCCCCACTATCTGCGCTCCATTTCAAAATATAATCCTTCTCTGCATTTCTTGGAATCAGCCAAAAATTCTCTTCGTCGTTTTCAATAGAAATAAATCCATTTCCCCTTTTTTCTATCTCACGGACTTCTGCTTTCTCTGTCTCCAAATCAAATACCATTACGGCACTCGTATTTTCAAAAGGAAAATATATTTTACTTTCCTTCAGGCAGTAATTCATATGAAAACATCCATCTACTTCACTTTCAATAACATTTCTTCTTAGCCAATTGTTAATACATTTAAACTCTTTGGTTTTCATATTCATCTTTAAAATTCCAGGATAGGAAAATCCAAACATATATAACCAATCATTATAAATAATTCCTGTAAAAAAATTCAGCATTGTTTTTCCGATTCTTTCTTCTGTTGTCGGAAAAGTAATGTATTCTTTTTCCCAATTGATACGATTCACTATTAAAACCTGGTCAGATTTACATGGTATAAAAACAAAATACTTTTTATACACAAGAATATCATAATATGCAAATTGACCTTCTGAGCCTTCAAACAGAGGAAGAATCTCTTCAACAAGACCATTAATTAGATTAATTTTATATAAATATGGCTCTTTTATACTAGTTCCCCAAGCAAAATCGCCTTCAATATATGCGTTAGACAATTCAATATTCATTTCAATAATCCTACTTATTATTAAATTAACGGAATTATGTTACTTTTTACAGATATTTACTGATAAATATATCTATTGGTAAATAAAAATCATCATATCTTTCCTTTATTGTTTCATCTGACCAATTCCACCACTGTATTCTGTTCAAACATTCAATCTGTTCCGGTAAATATCGATACCGTATTACTTTAGCGGGCACACCTCCTATAATTGCGTAATCAGGAATGTCTCTTGTAATGATACATCCTGCACCTGCAATCACTCCATTCCCTATATTTGAATAATTTGTAATAATCACATTACGCCCCAACCATACATCATTTCCTATCCTGATTCTTCTTATCTTCTTTATCATCTCTTTTTTAGGCTGTACTCCCTCAATATACCACTCCCTATTCTTATATTGAGTAAATTCAGTAAACTTTTCCAAATCAGCACCCGCATAAATCATCGGAGATGTCGTAATATACTGCATTTCATGATTCATTACAACGTCAACTCCAACCGCAAAGCTACAAAAAGCCCCTATTGATTCTATTAAGACATGATTTTTACATATTGGCCCAAAACTATGCTTGCCAATTTTTGTTGCAAAGTTAATTCTTTCTTGTTCTGTTATAGTAGAAATTTTTTCCCTTTTTATGGGTATGCTGTAAAATTCAGCAATGTCTTCCTCTTGAAAATACTTTTTTACACCCGCCTTCAAATCTGGATAGATATCTGGATTTGTACAGGCTAATATCAAGTAAAACTTTCTACAATCTATATTGTCTAAAAATGACAACTCTCTAATGTTAACATTAAATTTGCAAAGATTATTATCCAATATGTACGCTTCTTTGATGGAATACGCATTATTCAGTATGTTTTTCACTTGCATACCAATATCTCCAAATGGAAAAATAATAAACTTCTTTGCACTACCACTCCTAAGTTTTTCTTCTATACATTGCCTAATTTGGGATATCAAAGTCATGTGTATAACATCTCCCTTTGGTTTACAATAGTTTATGTAGTCTTCTACATATTCCTCCATCGCAGAAGGTGCCGCCTTAACCAACATAAAATCACATTTCAGTAAATGAGTAAACAGCTGTACCTGTCACCCAAGTTCCTGACTAACACCATTCACAATTCTTTGTGCATATTTCACTTCCCCTCGCACTTATGTTCTCTATAATACATCCACAATGCGTTAATATCATTACTTTGAAGTAATGGAATCACGGAGACTATATCCTGATCTTCCCAATCCCACCACTGCATTTCACATAATTTCCTAACATGGTCCCCTGAAAACCTGCTTCTAATTATTTTTGCGGGTACTCCTCCTGCAATAGCATATGGTTGATCTATACTTTTTGTTACAACTGCATTTGCACCTATTACACAACCATCCGCTATTCTAACGCCAGACATAATTTTTACTTCTGATCCTATCCATACATCATTACCGATAATTACATCTCCCTTGGAATGCGGATGGCCTTTTATGTGACCAAAAGAAACAGACATTAACACATTAAACGGGTATGTACTATTCCAATCCACACGATGCTCTCCCCCCAACATAATTGTAACTCCCGAAGCAATAGAGCAAAACTTTCCTATTACAAGGCTTGCTCCTTCATTCCACGAACGTATACATGGAATGCCATAGGAGAAATCTCCCACACATATATACCCCCCCGCATATTGCGCCTGTTGCGATTTTCTTATGTGATTTCTTAATGCCTGAAATTCTTCAACTTCTCTTTCTTTCTGCATTTCTTAATTATCCTCGTATAATGTCACGCCTAAAACTCTAGTCCGACCAAAATGAAACCGAAACATGTCTGACAGCTATTACCCTGCTCTTGAATCGATTTTCATTTCTGCTTTATTTCACTCCATACACAATCCCTCTCCTCAATTCCGGACACGACCATATATCCTTATCCGGCCAAAAAACCATATACCCATCCGAATGACTTGTCTTATATCCATACGCCCTTAAAATATCTGCTATAGCATGCTCGTCATTTATCCTATGATAACTACAAATCGAGCATTTAACATCATTGTTCATCAACGTCTGACGACCGCCTATCAGCGCATCCACTTCCGAACCTTCTATATCCATTTTAAGAAAATCCAGTCTCCCTTTCACAATAGAATCCAGACATGTATGTCTTTCTGTGTCGCCTCTCCCCAAAAAACATTTGCAGAGAATCACCTTATCTTTAAATTTTTCAAACGTCTTTTCAAGCGGCCTGAACCACTTCCGATCACCTTCTATCAAATAAACTTTTGAGGCCTTTTCCACATACCTTAACACAAAATTTCCTTCACAGACACCGGCATCTACTATGACATCACCAGCATCGATTTTTATATCTCCTTTGATATATAAATGAGGCGAAGTCGGCTGCTGTTCACACATTAGATCCTTATAAACCTTCTTTCCTCCATCCAGCTCGGCAAATCGATTGTAATTATATGGGAAATACATTCTCTTATCTTCAAATATGATATACGGCATATTCTCAATGCTATCCCAATATACGTCATTTATTTCATTTCCTCTTTGTACATATTGGTTGTAAATACCAATCTCATGGTTCTCCCAATATTTCAATATTTCTTGTATCTCTCTGTCATCCGTGTTGCTATATTTATTAATCAACATCAATTTGAGCAAATGCACTCTTCTCTTAATTTTCGTAGGGGCAATATGCAGCCAATTGACCAGCATATTGTATATCTCCGCAAAATGGTCATCCGATAGAATAATGATGCTATCAACATTTAATTCTTTTACCTGACTCGGCGATAATATTGTGTATCCGCCTATATCTTTACCCCACTTTGCCTTATCATTATCAGCAAATCCCATTACTTCCACATCATGCGGCAGTTTTTTTAGCATATCCAGTTTCACTGTATATTCTGCAATATGCCCTGACGCCCAAAATACTATTCTCATCTCTCTATGTTCCTTTTCTTATTTATTGAAATCATCTGCAGCCATCGCTTTCTATGGCTGAACCACTTCAATATATTGATACTTTGAACCATTAAGCCTTGATGCAATCCACACAGTGCCATTCTGCATGTTACTGATAAGTGCCTGGCAATTAGCAAGACTTTGTATCACTGCCAGGTACCTTCGGCCAAATTCCTTTCCGTCTTCTATCTCCAAAAGCTTTGAGCATGCTACATACCCCCCCGTGTTATAATCATGATAAACACGTTTCTGATCGACATATAAACATTTTTCACCAAACTCTTCTTTCATTTTTTCAAAATATTCCGCATCCTCTGTTGCAACAAAAAGATAATCATAACCATAGTAATTCATTATGAATTTACATTTAGCAACTACCTTTTCAAACTTCGCAACTGCTATGGCTCTTCCCCTGCTTTTATTCGCTTCTTCTCTATAATCTGTTCCTCGCAAAATTACGCCTAGTACCCTATTATCATCTTTTCGCTTCAACAGCTCCGGCATCCATCTTTCTATCTCCTGCTCCGTTTCTCTATTAAACCGAACTGTTTTCATAATCCTATCACTAATTACGCTACGCAATATCATTCTAATATAGGGATTGTCAAACCAGACTGTCATTTTAACACCGTTTGTCGAACATCTTATTACAGAGGCACTTTCGAAAACCTCCGATAAAGACATATCCGACAATGATTCAAAAAAATATTCCCACATATCCTCATTTCCGGCTTCACCAGTCAAATACTGATTAGGCTTATGTGACAAGTCAATCACACATTTCCATCCTCTTTGTTTCGCAATCCAATAATAGGCATATGTATACTTAATATAATCGGATAATCCTGCCTCTCCTCCGGCATAATCAATCAGCAATATCTGCTGATCCTTATTTTTCTCTCCAAAACACTCTCTTTTTGCACACCAGAACATACTGTTCATCACATTAATACTGTTATATATATGCAGATACTCATCTTCATAGTTTTTTCCATTTGAAGTAATCCACAGACACTGTTCCTTACCAAAGTAATTAAATATCGAATCCTCAAATCTTGCCTTTTTATTCAGTTCAGGGAAATATGATATTTTCTTATTGAGAAAAATTACTTGTTTATGCGGATATTTTTCAGCAAGAAGATTGGCCAGTACATATGTGTACTCATCCAAATCATAAAATACATATATTCCGGCGCCTTCTACCAGCGAATAGTCAAGGTTTTCTTTATCGACGTTTTCATAAGCAAAATAATCTTTTAATCTCGCCCCTTCTCTGGGAAGTCCGGAAGCATAAATTCTATTGTCCGTATAATGAAGTAAATACATACACTCCCCATCTTTATTTAATACCGGAAAATATGTATTATATGAAGTATTATTTTTCCTGCAGAAATTCGATGCTTCCAAAAAAACATTCTCACTGTTATAAAATGTCTTCTCTATAAATTTATTGTTCAACAAACCTTCGAAATTTGACGCCGCTACAATTGCTTCCTGATTCTTCAATACAAAAAGCATCTTTTTATAATCCGGATTCTCCATAATCGTTTCAAGATTCTGCTTTACATTAAAATCCTCTATTTCTATAGTAAAAACTTCTTTATCATATACACGCAACATTGCTTTGTTTCCCCATTCCCTTTTCTATAAGAACGATATTGAAGCTGTTTCAGTCTAGTTCATTTTTCCAAAATACTTTTCTTCCAGCATAAGACACCAACAATGATATATTGGTAAATGTAGTTCCTGAATCACATAAGTCTCTTCTTCTGGCACTCTTACAGCTATATCCGCAAAATCTGCCAACTGACCGCCCTTTTTCCCCGTCAGAGCAATGACACCTATGCCCATTGCTTTAGCTGTAATTGCCGCATTTATGATATTCTCGCTATTTCCGGACGTAGATACTCCTAAAAATACATCTCCCGCATTTCCATATCCCAATATTTGCTGCGCAAAAATACCTTCCCAACCAACATCATTTAAATATGCCGTAATTAAAGCTCCCTGAGATACCAAAGGTATGGCAGGAAGAGCATATTCAAGGCAATCAGCCAGAAATTTCCCCTTTTTCTCATCTATGTACTGCAATCTCCCTGCAAACTCTTTATTTACTCTCCTCAATGCCTTAAAACTTTTCATCAGTTCCGCAGCCATATGCTCAGAATCGGATGCCGAACCGCCATTTCCTGCAATCAATAACTTGCCATTTCTTTCATAGCATTTTTCCATCATAAAATATGCCGATATAATATTATCCTTTATTAATTTTATGCTGGGATACCTCTGGATCAAAAGCTCCACATGCTTCTCCAGCCTCTCATCTAACCTATCCATATATTTTCATCCAATTTCAAAGTAATCTCTCTATTTCATTAATAGCATCCAGCAGAGACTTTTTCGTTAGATTTTGACCAAAATCTGCTAATTTATCAGATATCAGTATGGTTGAACACCCTGCTGAATTTCCTGCCCGAATATCCTTTTCTCCATCTCCTATCATCCATGACTGACCCAAATCAATATTTAAATCTGCCGCCGCTCTTATAAACATACCGATTTTAGGCTTACGGCAATCACAGTCTATCTTCAATTCTATGATCTCACCTGCATATCCACGATCTGGATGATGAGGACAAAAATAAATTGCGTCTATATAAGCCCCCTCTTCACCCAGCAAAACCTCCATCTTATTATGAATATCCTCAAGCTGACTGTAGGTAACCTCTCCGCGGGCTATCACAGGCTGATTTGTCACTATAACCGTCAAAATACCAAGACCATTTATTTTCTTTATCGCTCTGGCCACATCAGGTAAAAGTTCAAATTCTCGAATATTCGTCAAAAACCCAACATGCTTATTGACAACTCCATCCCTATCAAGAAAAATTGCTCTCTGCTTGTTACGCAGATTCTTTCTTGATATAATCCCCAAATTGTAATCTCTGCAAACTGACCGAAATCGTTCCGGTGTCCCCATGTCTTTTACATATTCGGGGCTATCATATACATACATTTTTCCGGTTCCTGCTAACGGTTTCAGCACCTGCCTGTCCAAATCCATATATGTGCTGCCTTCATACATATTCAAAACTTGTGGAGATAGAATATGCAATCCCGCATTTACCCGATTTTTGTAAAATCCATCCCTATTCTCTTCTTTCGTAAGCCAATTTACGACTCGCCCTTCATCGTCCGTCACAATCAGCCCGCTATCATATGGATGATCATTAGGATGTGTGAATAATGTTACCAGAGCACCGCTATCCTTATGCCTTTTTACAAACCTGTGAATATCAACATCAAAAAGTACATCTGCATTTAACAAAAGGAAATCTTCTGTAAGCTTCTCCTTTAATTGAAAGAGGGCTCCCGCATTCCCCAGCGGCTCTTTTTCTACATAATATTCAATATGAACGCCAAAGCTTTGATGCGTTGCAGGTGAAATCTTTTTGCCATCGCCAAAATAATCCATAATGATCTGTCCCATATGGCTTACTGTGATAATCAATTCAAAATATCCCTGATTGCGCAAACACTCAATTTCATGTTCCAGTATAGGTTTTTCCCCTACCTTGATCATCGATTTTGGTATGTCGCTGATAATCGAGGAAATTCTAGTACCCTTTCCTCCTGCCATAAAAACACATTTCATTACTTTACCGCCTAGTTGTCCGAATTGAAAAAAAGAATTCTGGTTCCCATATTCTCAAAGGCAAATGGAACAAACAAAAAATCCTTTAATGCTTCCTTTACTTGCTTCTGATATTCACGCTCCACATAAAGCAGCAGAAAGCCACCGCCCCCAGCACCCAAAATCTTTCCTCCGGTTGCCCCCTTTTCAATCGCCTTATTATAAATCAAATCAATTGTGTCAGTACTGACTTTGTCTGTAAATCCACGTTTCAATTTCCAGGAATAGTCCAAAAGCCTGCCAAATTCCTTCAGATTCCCACCCGACGACAAAATATTTTCTGCTTCATCAACGATTTGCAACATTTCAAGCAGAACTTTCTTCTTATCATCTATTACTGCACAATATGATTTCTGAATATCTGCAGAAAATCTCGCAAATCCAGTGAAAAACAACAGCAGGTTTTCATTCAGTCTCCTCTTCTTTTCCGGCGATATGATGATTGGCCTGACACTATATCCCTCACTGCTGAAATCGATTCTGTTCAGTCCGCCATATGAAACAGCTATTTGATCTTGCAAACCGCCCGCTTCATTACAACATATCCGCTCAAGGTAAATTGCCTCATCGGCCAGCTCTCTTTTCTTCACATATTCGCCCTTTAGCGCATGAAACGCATGAAGCATCCCTACAGCAAACGAACTGCTGGTTCCTAAACCGGACCGCGCCGGAAGATCAGCTTCATAGGTCAGTCTGATGTTTTTCATTCCCAGATTTCGCATCGCTTCTCTGATTGCCGGATGGTGAATTTCCTCTATTTGATTCACCCGCTCTATCTTGGAATAAGATAGTTCTGTCGAAAAATCAAAAAAGCCGGGCAAGTTCCTGACGTTTACATAGCAATACTTATCAAAGGTTGTTGATATGACTGCCCCTCCATATTCATTAAAGAACTCTTCGAAATCAGTTCCTCCTCCTACGAAGGACATTCTAAATGGGGTTTGTGAGATAACCATCCTGTCTCCCCTTTCCTATGTTCTCATCTTTCTCCAATCCTCTGATAAATGCTGTCTGAAAAGGAAATCTAAACGTTCCGCACATTTCTCAAAATTGGCAATCTCAAATATTCTGTCACGCAAATTTTTTATAGGACTATCCTGTGTGATTAGTTGTGTCAGCTTATTCTTCATATCTTGCACATTTCCATATTCGCAATACACCACTCCATCTCCGCAAGTCTCCCTCAAAACAGGCAAATCATATACCAAGCATAGTGTATTACAATACTGAGCTTCAATCGGCGGCGTTCCATATCCTTCAAAATATGAGGGAAAGAGCATAATTTTAGCTTTTGTGATTTCCAAAAATTTTTCATAATCTGAGGGCTGAATCTTTAATTCCAAGTTTATCCCATACTGGCTCTTAATTTTATCCAATTGCCTACAAAAAGCAAAATACTCTTTATTTTTCAGTCCTTGCCCACAAATTAAAACAACCTTATATCCTTGTAATTTGTCATCCAGTAATTGGAGAATATCTCTTGTTCCTTTATTCACATCTCCCGGACGGACAAAAGCAATAATACTATTTTCTTTTTGAGCAATAACCTTATCTGCCACCAAACTATTGATCGCTGGATACCAATAATCAAATCTTGTATTCTCTGGATAATCTACATAATACTGTTCTGCATACTTTACAGACTCTTTATCGCTGCATAAAATCATACAGCCATCTTCACATACATCCTTCCAAGGCTTCCAATAGGCCTCATTCTGCTTCTCCTTCAGATAATGATTCATCCAATTGGGTGTTTCATAATTCAGCAGAACAAGCTTCGCATTCATTCGTTTTGCCAGATTTCTCGCATGCATATAATACCCTGGATTTTTATCTCTATGGGGCACAATTATCAAATAGTCAAAATAGTTTGCATGCATATCAACCATATATGTCTTGTCATGGTTCAAATCATCCGTACTGATAAAATGAATTCTCTCATGTCCTTTATTATCCTTCATTTCATCCAAAAACATGGGAAGATATCTCGAAATAAAATACACTTCATTTTCTTGATGGGATAAGCATTCCGCTAAGTTCAATGCATGCGTTCTTCCTCCTGAATAACCTTTGCGGGGCATAGATGCATATACCGCTATCCGCATTCTCCTTTTTTCATGCATTTTTTTCGATAAAACAATTATCTCCTCCTTAAGGTTATCAAAAACCTTTCTCTCAAAGCCCCTCTCTACAAACTCTGCCGGAACATTCAATTCTGCACATATTTCTTTTAATAATTGATGCATGATCGAATGTTGATCCCATACAAGGAATCCCACTTTTGCATTATCCTGATTATACAAATAAATTACTTTATAGAAATACCAATACCAATAACAAATTATTGCTTCCGGATAGCCCTTTCCCATATCCGAATGCTTATCATACAATTGCTGCACAAATGGCTGCAAATACTTTTTATCAGAAATTAATTGCTGCATTTCATCTGTTAAATCTATTTTGACATTTCTATCATAACCTCTCGGCATATCGATTTTGCTCACTGTATGAACGTTTTGGAATCCCCATTTACAATATTCAACTGCACTGTGTTCAGACGTTTCCATCAGCAGATATACACAGACATCGCGATCCTCTTTTTTCATTTCACTGATAGAAATCAGCTCATTTTTAGAAAGTGTTTTTGGATTTCCTACCAACATAATTGCCGGCTTCAGTCTGTAATCAATGTTAACGCTTATATTCCAAACAGACTCCTGTATTTCAAAAAGGACTCTATCAGAACTGCTTTTAAAACGATGAAACATCTCCCATTGCTTATAAACATTTTTTGCACGCGGGTTCATAAACATACTGTCAATAAACTCTGTACGTCTACATAGCTTTGTATCATTTGGTGTTGCATTTACCAGAAAATGTTTATAAAATTCAAAATAATTCATGAGATCAAAGTGCAGCAGCTGCATATCCTCTCTGAACAATTCTGAAAAGCCTTTGGTATACTCTATAATATAATCTTGCAGAATCGACATACCCTCGTCTTTTACATAATTGTCATCTCTGACCATTGTATAAGCCCCATCTGCACACCGCTCAATATTATTTACAGACGCCTCATTCGCATTAAGCAAATCTTCTGTAAAACAGTTAATCAGCTGTGTTTCCTTTTCAGTCAAAATGCCATACATAACAGCATAATTAACATCAATGTTTTTATTACTCCTGAGATTTTCTTTTGCAAATAAATGGTACCCTCTGCTGCTGATTCCCAAATAATTCTTTAAAAAAGCGCATACACTTCCTCTATATCCCACATCATATACCGCCAGTTTCCCGCAGTCTCGCAATACTTCTTTGCAATATTGTTTTATATCTTCGACCGACTTTATGGCATTTGATTGGAAATAACAATCCAACTCATTAATCCACATAGTCAGATCATCTCTTCTACCAACTCTCATTTCCTCCTGATACCCATGTTCTATAAAGAGAGCCAGCACTTCCTGATATTGATCCTCATCTGTAACAAACAAACGCTCCTTTATAAATTCTGTAACAGTCATATTGTCGCTATACAGCATATCGTTAATGCTTTCAACCAAGCCGTTCTTTTTCGTACTATAGAACCGATTGATCATCGCTCTCGTCAAATAGAGCCTACTTATTCGGGGAACATTCTTATAACAATTTTTTATATGATCAAAAATCTTTTCTGGAAGATATCCATCTCTATAAACCACGCATAATGTGTCAATCTCATTTTGGATACAGTCTTCCAGCACCCATTTAATAAACCCTAACAAGAAAGGGCCAAACAGCATGTTGGCAGCCGAATACCGCGAACCGTAAAAATATGTATTTATATGATAAGGACGAAACGGATCATTAAAAGTCAAATTAGCTGAAAAACCCACCAAAAAACTGTTGTCTAATTTTCTTTCCATGTTGTTGTAAAGCAAACTTAACTTTCTGTTTTTACGCAATAGCCAGTTTGTCCTGGGAATGAAAACACATTTTATTTTTTTTGACTCCGGAATCAACACGTCCGAACGCTCATTATCCCCCATATGCAGTACTTCAGAAGGTTTTATGCCATCCTTATCCAATGTTTCCAAGACAATATCATATAAATGCCCCGTAGATTTCATCTTTCCATATTCTGAAGATAAAAAAAGCTGCTGAAATCCCACAAAGCCATTTTTATCAAGTATCTCCAAAATCACCTGTTTCGGAAGATACATATCCGAAATCAAAATCACCCTTTTCCCAATGCTGACAGCAAAATCAAAAACCTGTTTCATTGCTTGCCGTGCATATAGATACTGCCTTTCTATTTTCAATTCCTCTGCTTTGAACCTTTCGATTTCCTCCGAGGAAAACGAAAAAATATTAGCAAAATGTTTGTATATATCATCATATCTTATTTCTTCATCGAGGCATTCTTTTCTAGCTCTCTTTTCTGCCGCGCGTCTCATCTCAAGATAATTTCCATCGTATCCGCATCTTAAACCTACTAATTTCAACAAATCAGTCGGCTGAAGGCATGGTCTGACCAGCAGTGTATCAAATATGTCAAAGCTGATAACCTTATATTTTTCTTTTCCTATCATTAACTTTAATTTATCCAGATCCATATCTCTGTCACTTCTCCTAAAAGGCAATTGTCTCTCCTAAACAGATCGACTCCCATTTTTTCCCGAATCTCATATTCCTTTCCTTCATATCATCATACAGATAATATTTAAGCAGTCTTGCAATATGCCTTACAAATGCTTTTTCCTGTTCTTTCGTATATCCCCACTGTAAAGCCTTTACTATTTCCCCTTCCACTGCATCCATCGAAAAAGCCTGATAATTACACCCCTTATCCCTAAGCTGTGTATATCCAAGCATAACTGTTGGCTTTTTTCTAATCAAAGATATGTATCCCGTTGTAGATAATATTGTAATATTCACATCCGCCCAGTCAAGCAACTCGTTAATATTACATTTCTCAATCACAATAGCCCTATCTGGTAACTTTATCTCATCAATTTTTATATCAGCACACAGTGGATGTGGCTTATATATAAAATTCCATCCATTTCTTTCTGAGATTTCTGCCAGAAACAGCGCAGCATCATTACTACTTCTAAATATAGGGGAATGATATTTCTTTGTTTTTTCTGTATATGGATACAATCCTGATTCATAATCATTTTGCCCTGTATATACAATAATTGGTCTTTTATTATCAATCCTTTTTTTGGCTTCTTCAATCTCATCATTCCGTGGTTGTTCTTTACGGTTTATCCCACTCTCATGTAAATATTCATAAACTTTTTCTGCCTCTATAATGTCATCATTCGTAATCTTTAACTCCTGAAACTGTCTGGAACATACTGCTGGATAACTTTCTCCCATTTGTCCTTTTCTTTCCACCAAATAAGTTCCAGGAAGCACACCATATTCCATATATAGTATATCTATGTTCTTTTCTTTACAAATTGCATTAATTAAAATATGAAACGGATAAAACTGGTTCCATATCAGAACCTTACCAGGCTGGATATAATCCAGCATTTCCCGTATGTAGAAATCCGCATAATATATAAAATGTTCACCATACCCGTGAGCCATATTACGGTTTTTTCCTTTAAAATCGGTCAGTGCAGTCTTTCGATAATCTTTCTCTTCAATATAATCAATAATTGCCCTGTCTACATGTATTTCATAGAAATCATTTTGAATAAGATGAAAATTTTGCCATAACATTAATGGCAGGCAAAAATAGGGGAATTTAATCATCCCCAACTTCGCCTTATCTTCAATAGCATGTGTTTCTGAAATCATCAGAAAATTTTTCTTTGTCTTTTCATAGGCTTCGTTATATAATTTATAACTATTGGTGTCAAACGAAATCATTGACCCAAAAATAAGTGTAGTATTTTTGAAGTCTGCATATCTTTCTTTGAAGCAAACTATACTGCTTCTCAATTCACTTGCCAACCTTTCAAGCCTGATCACATTATTTTCAATCTTTTGATAATAGATGAAATCTTTATTTTCTTTTAACCCCAAGTCTAACAGCTGCTTTTTTATCTCATCATAATAGCTATTAGCAATAATGATAAAGTATTGTCCTAAATGAGAAATATCAGATGGATGACAAATCTCTCTATCAAAAAAAAACATCCCTTTTTTTCTTATATCATTATCGAGATAAAACATTGGCTTCTCATCCAGGCTTTCTGAAAAGCAACAGCTTCTATCGCCTGTTCCCCAAATTGTGAACCCTTTTTTATCCATAAATCAGATATTCCTTCCCACAAATACTGTCTGTTCAATTCTTTGTAGTACTAATCTTTATTTCCACATTCTGTATCATAATCGGCTTCCCCGTCCTCTTATACAGCTCCACCACACTGCTGTTATCCCCATAATAAGCATCCGACACCGCAATCGCCCGATACATATCCGCCGTATCATCAAAAATGCCCCACGCCTCTTCCCGATACCGCTCTACAATTTCATCATATTCCTCCACCGTCTGCCTTCGCATCGACCGCAGCGTCTCCCTGAAAAGCGGATGTGGACGCCACAATAGCACGACATCCTCCTGGCTCCGGAACACCTCCAGCACATTCCTGATTTTCGCCAACATTCCCTCCGTATCCCGCAGCACAGCCCCCAGCGTCGTATTATACAATACCACCTTCCTACGGCTCCCATCCTCCCGCTCGATCAGCCTCCGCCACTCCTCCGGAAGCTCATAATCCTCCCTTTTCGCGGAAAGCACCTTATCAAACTTCGGACTCCCAAGCGCCAGGAACTTTTCCTCCGCCTTTCCGAACATATCCCTGCATCCCTGGGAATCTTCCCAGCAATGATAATTCTCAATATACCTCTTCCGCACGGTCTCTGACTGCAGGATCACCCGGTCCGCCCATATCGTTCCCGGCAATACACAGAATTCCTCCCGCACCACATCATCGATGCATATAAAATAAGGTACATACACTAACATGTCCGCATGTTCCTTTATTTCCTTTGCATAAAAATCCGGATGGATGCTGGTCACATAATTGCAGTCGTCATAAGGGTTATGTATAAATGCCACATCCGGCCTTCTGGCTGCCATATCGTATTCCTGCCAGGATGTCACCGGAACATCCTCCGGATACTGGTCTCCCTCATAATGCATCTGCCCCAGGCTTCCGTCAGGATTTTTATCATAATAAGGGATGGGAACCACGGAAGTAATACAATTCTCATCTGCTGTAGCTCTTTTCCATATGCTCTCAAGGCTATCCCACATAGATGCCTTGTAAGGGAAAAAGACGACTTCCTTTTTATCATCCGGCACATCATTTCGAATGGCGCTTTTGATGGTCAAAAGCTGCTTTCGTATCTTTTTTGCAATCCTTCCGCACTTGTCTGCGTCTCCTGCCGCCAGGCTCATCTGGTAAATATTTTCACAATAATTTTCCAACAGCCTGACGATTCTCTCTCCGTTTTCACCGCGGGCCTCCAGATAATTACCGATGGCGAAAGCCGCCTCCTGGCATTGCGCCAATGTCTCGTCCATATTGGACGCAGCAAGCTTACGTTGCTTTCCTATGAAATCATTGGCCTCTTCCAATGTGGCAACCATCTCTATTAAATCTTTTTTCTTGAATCTTCTCTCTGCCATCTCTTCCCTGTCAGATCCCGAAAACCTGCTGTCCCTCCAGTGCCTCGTACAGCGCTCTGTAGATGTAGAAATCTGCAGGTTCTGTAATCTTAATATTATTTTTTGTACTGCCGACCATATGCATCGGGATATGATAAATGCTGCATAGGTGAGAAGAATCTATGGTCTTGATTCCGTCTGCGCAGGCTCTCTCATACAATCCAAGGATCTCCCCGAAACAGAAGGACTGGGGCGCCTTAGCCACATACATCTCATCCCGTACGGGCACATCCGAAATATTCTTGCCGTCTATACTCCGGACGACGCTCTCCCTTACCGGCTCTGCCGTAATGGCGCTTCCGTATTTTTTCACAGAACTGATATTTTCGGAAATCAATTCCCTTGTAATCAGCGGACGCACACCGTCATGGATCAGGACGATATCTTCCTTTTCCATGGAATCTTTCATGGACAACAGCCCGTTGTAAATCGAATCATGCCCTGTATCCCCGCCGGGTACAATCTTCATCACTTTTGTTATCCCATAGCGCTTCAGGAGCCCCTTCAGTTCCGTTATCCATTCTTTGATGCAGACGATAACGATTCCATCTACTTCCTCATGGTATTCAAAATGCTCTAACGTATAAATAATAATGGGCTTCCCATGCATCTCCAGAAATTGCTTCGGTTTGGAGCGGCTGTTCATTCTCTTGCCTGCCCCTCCGGCAAATATCAATGCTGTCGTCATAATCGTTATCCCTGCTTTTGCTGAAATCCGCTTTTTCTTATAAAATAAAATATATTGGACATTCAAATAGTCTGAATGCTACGGAATCCTCCGCTTCGCTCTCCGGTACATCAGAATAGAAACACTGCACGGTGCAAAGCCTCTGCATATCCCATCCTGTTCCCGAAGTCCTGGCCTACCCAATGCGCAGCCTTGAAGCTGCCTTCTAATGCCGTTCTTTGTTTTTCTATATCATAGACTATCTGTCTGGTTCCTGTTGCTGACACTGTACAAAACAAAAAGCATCCCTCAGGCCGATTTCAGTCTAATTTACCCTCTGCACATGCCCTCTGTTTCATACAGCGTCCGGATCAAATTCCGGCTCATCACCGTTATTTATCCAGGCAGCTGTCCTTATGACCGTTCTCCGTTAGCTTCTTCATTAACGCATTCAATGAAGCTGCGCCGATTTACGCCATCTGAGTCCTAGGAGAAATCAATGTAAAATCTTCCCTTCCAATCCCCGTTTCAGCACATTTCCTGCCGTATTCCACTTCTCATCCATGCTCTGCCCGCATGCTTCGCAGTGAAACTGTCCATCTTTCCTATTTCCTATAGCGCCGCAGTTACTGCATTCCCTGCTGATATCTTTGCCCAAAACCTCTGCAAGCTCTACTTCCTGTTCCCTGCATTTTAGCTCCAGGCGGCTGCGGATATACCCCCGCTGCCACATGTTTACGGAATGGTTGATTTTTCTGTTCAATCCGCCGCCCTGGGGCTTCGGATATTTTACGATATAAACCCGCTGCGGTTTTTCCTCTCTCAGGAAACGGTTTAATTCCTGGTTAATGTAGCCGTGAAGCTGCTCCTCCAGCCTTTTCTTCTTCGCATAGTACTTCTTCCGCCCCGGGTTATTGTCGCGGTTGAGCAAATAGCTTCTGGCCTGCTTCCGGATCCAGTCTGCATATTCCAACTGATACTTCCCCAGTTCATCACCATAACGATGCCCCTGATCCGTGGTCAGCATGGTATACATTCCCAGAGAAATCCCCACCTGGTTCCGGTAGTCTGCATGTCTGCGAACCTGCATATAGACCGGAACATTGATCTCCATACGTTGCTCTTCAGGATACAATCTGATATAGAGCTGGGCTCCATACTGGTTATTGTCCGTCAGAGGTATGAAAATCCGCCTCCGCTGTTCCTTGACGGAAATGAATATGCCATGCTGCCCATCCTTCCCGCCGTAACGGTAAGCACGCTCCGCAATAGAAAATCCGTTGGCGCCCTGCCTGCCATCCTCTTTCCTGCCCTCTCCCTGGGCGTAGCCTGTATGAACGATGCAGCAGCCTGTATGGAGAGTGCAGTCTGCATGAACACCGCAGCTCATATGAACCTTCCGAACCTGCCTGCATAGATAATTGTTCAACCGCTCCGTCTCTACCTGGCCTGCCAGCTTTTCATATTGCCTGCGGACTCCTTCCGGCAGCTCCATGGCTTTCCGGTTCAGCACCGCTTCAAAAGCATTGTTCACCTTCAGCAGGAAGCGAAGGTAATGCCTGTCCTCCTCCGTCAAATTCTCATTCCTGCCCGCCAGTTGCCGGACTTTTGCCTTCGTCTGCTCCCACCGGCCTCTGATATCGCCGAGGGCTTCGAAAACAGCAAGGTAGAAATATACGGAGGGCATGCCTAATTCCTGGCGGAATCCGCTTGCCGTCATCTCGTTCTGCACGGTGTAGCCGGGATATATCTTGGCAAGTCCGCCTATGCCGCCGTAACGCGCATATACGTACTGTTTGACCTTCGCATAATCGTTGGCAATCTCCTGGAGCTTTTCCATATCCTCATTTGGGATGGCGCCCTTGCTGTATTGTCGGATAGTTTTGCATATTCTGTCCTGTGGCATTCTGTGTTCCTTATCATCCGCAGTTGCTGATTTAGTGCAAAAAGCGGGATGGAATGTCTTTTGGAAAATGCAACAATATAAACACAAATGTTGCATTTTCAGTGCGATGAATCTTTTGATTTATGGAGTGTAATGATAGAAGGGAGAAATACGATGAGCACAACATTACCTATTAAAAATGCGGAGCAGCTGAGACTATTCAAGGACTATTATCAGTCCGAGAAACCAAATCCCAGAAACTATATCTTACTTATTATGGGCTTGAACTCCGCATTACGTATATCGGATATACTGCATCTTACATATGGAGATATCTACGACTATCAGAAAAAAGAATGGAAAACACATTTGATAGTAAAAGAACAAAAAACAGGAAAAGAAAATCGAATATACATGAATCATGAAATCAGGGATACACTTGAAAGCTACTTAAATCCCTGTCAAAAGGATTCTGTCCTTTGGATATTCTGCAGTCAGAAAAAAACGACACAGCCGCTGAGCCGTTATCAGGCTTATCGGATCGTGAAAGAAGCTGCCGCTTTTGCCGGACTAGAGGAGCATATCAGCTGCCATTCACTGCGTAAGACCTTCGGCTATCATGCGTGGAAACAGGGAACACAGCCGGCGCTGCTTATGAGTATTTTTAATCATTCAACTTATCATATTACAAAGAGATATTTGGGAATAGATCAGGACGACAAGGATGAGGTATTTGCGAAAATTAGAATGTAGTTCAATTTCAAGCAAATAGAGTCATCAGCATTCAGCAAAATAAGATTAAAGAAATTTAAGAAATATTTTCCAGGCACTAAAGTATTGTAAAATAACTCCGATATTAATATTGGTTCAAAATGCAACATTTGTGTTTATATTGTTGCATTTTTTTGTTCAAAAAATCCTGATATCTTACACTCAAGTTTCACTTACGTGCTCATATCAGGATTTTGTAGGTTTATTTACTTTTTATAGTTTTGCACTGGTCTGGCAGTGCACATCCCTCCGAAACTACCTTAGAACGCATGACTTTTATACTTCCGCAGCTCCAATCAGTACCTGCTTTCCGCTGAACGCAAACCCATACTTTTGAATCCGTTCTGCCGGGAACCCCCTCTCCTGCAACATCGCATCATACCGCATCTCCTCAATCTGGCGCAATGCAGCCTGCACTGTATCCTCCAGGCTTTTCTCTTTTTTCGGATTATTTACCTTGAATTCGATAATGCTTGCATCCAAATCGCGATTATTTACGATTGCGCCTCTGCTGCGGCTGTTCCATATTGCCGCCCTATTGTAATTATTTGCCACAGGAGCTCGTCTTGCATATTCTTCTGCAATCAATTGACATATTTTTTCGCGGGAATGCTGATAGTCCCGTTCCTTCACATTGGCAAAGGAAATGCTGATGACAGGATAGGTTCCCTAAAGCTGTCGGTATTTATAATCCTTGTTAAAGGATTTTTCCTTGTTAAAGGATTTTTCCTCCTCAGAGGCTTCAATCTCTTTGGGGTATTTTCCTCTGTCAGAAGATTTTTCCATCCAGATAGAGAGGCCCTCGAATAAATCTCCTTTCCCTGCTTGTTCTATGGAAAAGAAATATTCTACCATACTCATCGTCAACGTCTTGCCGAATCGCCTGGGGCGGGTGATCAGCGTAACTACATCTCCGTTTTCCCACCATTCCCTGATGAAGTCTGTTTGGTCAATATAAAAATACCCTGCCTGAATCAGCTGCTCAAAATTCTGATGTCCGAGGCCTACCGTTCTCGCCGCCATGATGCACCTGTATTCTGAATAGCCTTAGCGGGCTCATACGAAGCAGCTCGCTATGGATGTGCTCTTTTCATTATTATGGTAGCATAGTTTTGTTTTTTGCGCAATCGGTTATTACCTGGTCTGCCGCCGGTTCTGGCTGTCTGCTGGTTAAAGCTTGTCGGTTCTGCTTTGACTTAAATCCTTTTGAAGTTATTTAGTTTTCAAGGTGCAATAAATGAATGGGCTCAGACATTCTCCACCGCTTTGGTGCCGAAATGCCTTCCCCTACTACCGAAGTTTATTTAACTCGGCTGGTTATGCACATTACCTTTCCATATTCTTCCTTTTTGCCCCGCATAATATGAAAACCCTGCTCAAGCTCCTCCAAAAGAAACCTATGTGAAATCAAATCTGTCGGCCTGACCTTGTCTTGGGATAACCTTTCCAGCACATACTGCCAATCGTCTCCAAGACCATCCAAGGTCTGTTTCGGCAACCTTTCTGCTGAAAATTCCTCATGCTCCGAATACGCCCTTCCGCTCAAGGCATCCGCATAACATGAGTTCCATGTTCCGGTAATGGTCAGTTGGTTGCGCAATATCTTCCAATATACGGACTTCTTCAGCGTTATATCCGAGTATGGATTTCCCACCAGACAGATTCTGCCGCCCGGTACCGTGTTGTCAACTGCCCGTGCGATCGTCTCGTTTCTGCCTACGCATTCAAAAAACACATCCGCCCCCATACCCGCAGTCTTCTCAGCAATCCATTGAGCTACATTACCGCTCCTTGTATCAAAAAAGCATTCCTCTTCCAGTCCTATCTTCAATGCCGTCCGCCTCTGGAAATCTTTGTTGCCGATGGCCAATATTTTCCGTATACCCGCTTCCCGTAAAAACATAAGTATCATCAGGCCGATGGTTCCCAGCCCGCAGATTACCACAGTCTCCGGCTCTTTCGGCATTATCCTCCGCATAGCATGGACAGCTACAGCCATGGGCTCCAGCATGGATGCCTCCTCTAAGGATACTCCGTCCGGCAGCTCCGCCAAACAGCCCGCCGGAACTGCCGCATACTCTGCAAAGCCCCCGTTCCTGCGGGATCCCAGATAGCCGTAGCTCCTGCACATTTCATAGCGCCGCTGCCTGCAGGGGATGCATTTGCCGCAGGGAACCAACGGATAGATTCCCACGCGCCGGCCCAGCCATCTTGCATCTACTGCCGCACCGACTCCGGCTACAATGCCTGAAAACTCATGGCCGATGACGATTGGATGCACATGTGCGCCTGTTTCATATACCCGCTGAATATCTGAGCCGCAGATACCGGCGGCTTTGACCTCAATCAACACTTCGCCACTGCCAACCTCCGGCACTTCTATCTCTTCCATCCTGAAATCGTTCACCCCATGCAGCACCCATGCCTTCATGATATCTCCCATTCTATCCCTATCATTTTTATACCCTATTCCCCAATATCTCTACGTCCCTTATACCGTGCTCTCCGCTCTACAGTCCATTCTTTCGGCTTTTTTCCGAAACTTTTCCAGATCCTCTCTTGTGGTAATCTTAGCGTTTTCCTCATCGCCCGGAATCATTATGACATCCATCCCTGCAAGAACCGCCGGCTCTGCAGAACCGTTGATCTCCAGAATCCGCTCCGGCAGCAACCTCCGATTTGCTTCATAATAAGGTTCCATCCTGAACACTTCCGGCGCCTGCCCTGCATATATCTGTGCTCGGTCAAGTAGATTTGTCACTGTCCTTCCGTCTCGGCTCCCATACATGGTATCCCTCATAGGCAACACGGGCAGTACTCCCTCATGATCTTGCGCTGCTTCCAGACAAGCTGTAATCAATCCCATAGACAAGCTTGGCCTTGCCGCATCGTGAACCAGAACACAATCGCAATCTTTTGCATACCTTTTCATATCCTCAAGACCATGCAGTATGGAAAGCTGCCTGTTCTTCCCCGGAACAGAGAACCCTCTGAACTTCCTGCCTATATCAGCGGACTCCAGCCATTTTCTGATCCAATCATGCCATGCCGGATCCGCAACAATATGAATCGCACCTATCCCTTCATGAGCCGACAAGCACTCCACACTGTAGGAAAGAATCGGCCTTCCGCACACCTCTATGTACTGCTTGGGGATATCTGTACCCGTTCTTTCACCGGTTCCTCCTGCCAAGATCAATGCAATGTTCACCCACGTATCCTCCCTGCTCCTCTTGCATATTCGATTTCTCCTAAAACTTCAATTGCCGTATATCCTGCAGTGTCTCCCCATACGCCCGTTTCTTGCCAAATAACAGCGTCGTTCCCAGAACAAATCCCTTCACGCCCTTAGGCGCATACTCCACAATCTTATCCGCACTGCAAGCCCCGTCCCAATAGATTTCAAAATCCATATCTTCTTTTAACGACAACAGCTTTGTAATCTTCTTTCCCACATAAGGCAGATACATCTGGCCTGCATTGCCCGGATTTACAGACATCACCAGAACCTTTTTCACGATACGCAGCATCTCCATCACTGTCTCCACGGATGTTCCCGGATTAATAGCAATACCCGGTATCATTTCCGCATTGATGATTTTCTGCAATGTGGTAGACGGATGATATTCCGCTTCAGGATGAATATAGACCGTATCTCCTTTACGAAGATTTTTCAGAAACAGGCTGATATTGTTGCTGGGATGTTCAATCATCAGATGCACATCCAGGGGGCGGCTGGATACATTTGCAATGTAGCGCATATCATTCAGGGACATGGCAAAATTAGGGACATAACGCCCGTCCATGATATCGATGTGAAAGGAATCAATACCTCCCTCTGTCAAGTCCGCTACTTCTTTCTTCAGATTACCGTAATCGGCACACATCATTGAGGCCATCAGTTCAAAATACATTGTTTCTATACCTGCCCCTCACTGTAATAATATTTATGTCAGAAAATTTTTATTTGCATAGACTATGTTGTACTCCCTTCTATGCTCTTCAAAGAAAAATGTAATCAAACGTTCAGAAATAAACCCTGGATATCTGTTTCTATACGAATCTGATTTGTGTCCACCGTGCTCCGCCACCGCGTCCACAATCGGAAACAGCCATGCACACAACCTTTCCACTACCTCCTTGTGTGCAATTAACATATTACATGGTGAATACAAATTCCCGTCAAATACCTTAACTGCAGCATCATATTCCTCCGGAAGTCTGGCTGCAAAATATTCCATCAAATAGTCCCAATCCGACGCGTCATGCCGCTGCCTATAGTTTTCTGCAATGCTGGGCGCTACGTACAAGGGCACCGGCAGGATCGCATCCACGCCATTTGCCACCGCCCGCTCCAGCCAGTCTTCAGGCAGCAGAAAATGCCTCCTATAATGAGCCAGACCTACGTAGTCCTCCTCTGCGTTCTTCCATACCCAGTACAGACCTGTCAGCTCACAGTACTGTCTGTTTCTGGCCGATATGTTCTCACCTCCGCAGTCCGTCAGCACATCCTCAGCGATCCTCCTATCCGTAAGGGCAGCGCCGACCTGAAGGACAGCCTCGTCCCTCCCAAGCATGTATCCGGCCTTAAGCGGCACATCGGATACGGAACGCGCCACATATATCTTTGCCGTCTTCTGCACCGTCTCATCCCTCCATGCCCAGTTCGTCCACCAGCCGGAAATCCCTTCCCTCCTCACGAAAGCGCCTCCGGACATATTCATTCCTCAGTTTACTGTCAAGCTCCACCGTCACCGGGATGATCCGCTTCATCCCCACAGCCCTCAGTTCCTCCGTGAGCTTCCCATGGCTGTCCCCTCTGGTTGCTATATAGACCTTCCTATCCGTGTCCAGCCCTGCACCGATCAACCTCACCGGAACACCGTCCGCAGCATCAGGATTCCCTGCCAGTTCGTCCACCAGAAAAGCCTCCGTCTCGGCCTCCTGCAGATATTCCAGATACGCTTTCAGCGTTCTGCCTCTGGAATGCGCCCCCACTATGTACACCTTTTCCATGCAGCCCCCCTGATTCCCCTATCCATTGTCATTGTCAAAGATACTTCTCCGCCCTCTTGTCCATACACTCCCCGAAGGCATCATGTTGCCTAAGATTGGTATCATCTTTTGCCCAGAGTACCCCTTCCCGAATTACTCTTGCGGGATTGCCCCCGATGACCAGCCTGCTCCCGAAGACTGACGAAGACACGCTCCCTGCCCCGATTATGCTATTGTCCCCTATCAGGAACCCCGGCAGCAGCTGAGCTCCTGCTCCTACCCACACATGGTTCCCGATGCGAACGTCTCTGGGGTAGTTGAGCCTCTTGTGCGTCTCCGCTAAAAAGATATGGTGCCCATCATGGCACCTGATGCTTATTCCATTGGAAAAAAGGCTGTCTTTTCCGATTTCTACCCTTCCTCCCGAAATGCTGATCAGAGCGGAATGAAACTCCGTTCCAGTGCCCACCTCGCATATACCGTCATTCCCGAAATCAACCCGTAAGAGCCCTGTCAAAACCTTAGCCCCGATCCTCAGGACATTGTTGCTTCCCCGGAACGTGACCTTGATCTTGTCGCTTAAGGTTTTATCAAAATATATCCTATTATTGTACCGGTCTCTGTACAAGCCCTCCATGCATGTCTGCTTCAGATCTTTCCCCAGAATATCATAGGGAATCGTCAGATACTTCCATGCCCTCTCACAGACTGCCAGACATCCTTCCAGATCGCTCTCTATGGACGCGCAGACCGTATCATCCCCTCCGAAGATAACTACCCGCACATTCCCCATATCCCTTAACTGTTCCGGCGATATAACCGGAATTCCCCCATGGGTCTCCCCGAACTCCCGCCACCTTCTGTCACAGAGAAAAGAGAGCCGAAAGGGAAGCTTGTCCTTCATGTATTCATAATATTGGCCTATGCCATAACCCACTATCGTCTCATCGCTCACCCAAACATTCTCCTAAAGCTCCAGTTCCGTAAGCTGAAGCACATCCATCGCCCAGACAATCTGCTCTTTCTGAAAGCCCCGCCGTTCAAGCCCCATTCTCACTTCCGCCACCGCATCCACATTCAGCAGCGCAATCAGCACAAGCCAATTCTCCCCTGCCTCTATCTCATCCGGAGAACTCACCGGAAATCCCATCCGGGCCAGCTGTTGCGCTTTTTTGTCCACCCACAAATGTATATGATGTACATCCTTGTGCCCCAGATATCTGTACAAGCTTTTTCCGAATGCCCCGGCGCCGTATAGGATGATTTCCTTGCCGGATGGGATGTCTATTTCCTTCACGGTATGTCCTATGGCTCTGGTGAGCAGGTTATGTACCGTATATCTGTCCAGACTCTTCCGCACTGCTTCATATCGGCCGTACCGGACAAAGCTTCTTTTCAAGAAGCCATGGAGTCTCATTGCGTTTTCATATTCCCGCTGCTCCTCTCCCTCCGTGTACATCACGGAGTCTCCCCTCAGGCAATAATGATAGCAGCAGTCGCTTGTCACCGCTATTCTCCCGGCCTTCATGAGCACCGGAAATACGATGGCTGCATCCTCGCCTACCCAGATTTCCGGATCCATATCCTGAAGGTGGCTCCAGAGCAAGTCTCTTTTGAAGAGCTTATTCACCAGATAAGGCTGTATCCCCATGCAAAAGAAATCTCTGCAGCAAATCATATTACGGATAAAAATCAACTTTTTATCTTCTTCATAAAGATCGTCCCTTATATTATTCCTATATGCGGCACACTTATTACCTACCTCCTCCACATATCCCTGAATTACAACATCTGCACGATAATCGCTTGCCGCAGCATAAAGCCGTTCATACATGGAATCTTCTATCCAATCATCACTATCCACAAACCCAATCCATTGAGCATTCGCTATGGCAGTTCCAGCTAATCTGGCTGATCCCGCTCCTCCGTTGGGCTTATGGATCACTTTGATTCGTGAGTCCTTACCAGCCAGCTCGTCACAAATCTTTCCGGAGCCATCTACAGAGCCATCATCTACTAAAACCACTTCTATGTTCCGCAGGGTCTGCCCGCAGATACTTTTTACACACCGTTCTAAATATTTTTCATTATTGTATATAGGCACAATTATACTGATATACGGTTTCACAGCCTATTGCCCCTCTCCTTCCGCAGTTCGTTCTGCCAGAGCCGGAATAAAGGACGTCGTTATATTTCTATATTTCTTTCCCAAAGATTCCCCATATTCCAACAGCTTTTTCATCTGTTGACAATGCTGCTCATAATATCCCTCATAATCCTGATGTCTAAAAAAAGACGGATATGCGTCAAAGACACACTGCATCAAATCCAAGTATTGAGCCCTTCCATTATGCTTCCAAAAATAGCTCTCATCCGGGCTTCGTCCAGTACATCCTGCTATTCCTATCTCCTCGCATACTGCAGACGCAAAAGGCAGCATGAACAATGTACATATATTGGGTGTATTTCCTACACAAATATTTTTCTCCTCCGGAAAGCGGAAAGCGCTTCCGCACTCAACTCCAATCAATCTATCATACAACATCGGAAAATGAGATTTTATCAATGGCACCTCATAATCATAAACGACAATATAGTAATGATACTTATTGTAAGTATCCAGTAAGTCTTTATAGAAAGCTCTGCTATAGCCATTAGGGCTCAAATAGAAGGCTAAATCCCCGAACGCAAGCAGGCAAGGAGCTATATTTTGCAATAAAGCCCTATCCTTTACCATGCTATTGCATATTATATTAAAATCACCCACAAAACTTTTCTCATAAATTTCTTCTATAGAAGGCCCTGTGCAAAAAACATTAGCCTTCTGTATATGTGCATATTCCTGACACATCCTTTTAAAAACTTCAGAAGAATGTTCCTTGAACTGTTCCTTCTCTTCAACAGAGAATCCGCTATTGTATATATGGCGATAATTTGTGATTTCTGTAATATAATAATAATTAGGATCAATTATATGTATCTTATCCCTATATGGCATAAGCGACTCATCCATTTCCTCCACATTCCATACAGCTACATAGTCTGCCGTCTTCAAACTCTTCTCGACATCCCTCAGGTTTATAAAATGCACGTTTTCTGTCTCTCTGAAATCTGACATCGTTTCTTTGCATGAACAGCACACCAAAACCTGAATTCGATCAGGAATGAACCATTTGATTTTCTCTGTCAGATCCTTATTGCGCTCTTTTATGCATGGCCACACAAGAAGACTTTTTACTTGTCTGTCCGGCACATATCTGGCAATAAAGCTATACTCGTCTAAATCGATCATAGCTTCTTCGGATATTCCTGCTTCTTTCAAATTCGCTTTCATAGCATCAGCAATCTCAGGAATTGCCGATGCTATGAGAAACCTATCGGTATCTTTTGCCTCTTTCACAGCTTGCGGAACATCATATACTCGCTTGCCGCAAAAAGATCCCTGCTGCGGAACCGTCTGGACAAACCCTACAACAATATCCGCCCCATATTTTTCCGTTATCATATCATAGCAGTACTGCCCCAAAACTGCGATTCCGTATATGAAATACCTTTTCGTCCCCTCCACCAGCTTGCATATATTAACCACTTTACCCACCCTCCCCTATTCCACATATCCTCTTTCCCCAGCACGGAACCATCAGGGTTTTTTACAATATTTCTGATATGCTCTCACATACTGCTCCATATCAGATGGATTCTTATCAATCAGATTGTTATAGCAAAATTTTTCCTTCAATATTCATGCCAAATTCCAAACATCCTATCTCCAGCCGATCCTATGGATTCTATACCAAAAGCACCTCTGTTCATATTTTTAACATACATAAGCAATTTTCTTAAAACCTTTAGCATGCAACAGTTCTAGTACATTTCCGACTACTTGTTTTGTTATAGCCACCAGCACCAATGCGTCTTTATCCTCACTGCCGCACTCATTTATCCCCTTTACCGGATGACCCATGAGCGTCCTTTTGCTTTTATTTATGTCTGTCACAAAAACCCCATCAATCCCTATATCATGTTCATTCAGTATTCCAAGCAATGCTTTGGCCGCCACACCTGCTCCATATATATACAACTTCTGATTTTCTGCCATTTTCTTGAGGTTTTCCTCAACTGCTTCGACATTGACAAAATTTGTTTTTTCCCATATAAAAATGCTATACAGTTCTTTTAGGTCCCCATCAAAGCACTCCGCATCTATTGATGCGTCTATCTCATTTCTGGTTCTTATCGCAATGCTTTGCATACGCAGAAAATACTTGATGGTGGCATACAGAAATTGTTGTGAATACGAACACAAATCCCTATTCAGCACTCTATGCATACATTCCAGATATCCTTTTAAATGATTGATACCCTTTTGCTGTGTGGTAAGCGAGTTCTCCCTTTTAATATAGACATATGTATGACGATTCACACACATCGCCCTTTCAGCATAAAAATACATATCGTATGAATACAGCACATCTTCATATATGATTCCGTTACAAAAGGTAATTCCCTTTTGGGCTACAAAAGCTCTTCTGACAAAATTAGATGTGCTATTCCAGGAGCATACGTTATGAGTCTCTAGCCGATACAATAAATCTCTTCCAGAATATACGCCGTCAGCAACGCACTCCGGATAAAGAATATGTTCACTCCGGACACCGTTTTCCACCACATAAATTCTGCTCTTCAATAAATCCAGCTTATTCTGGCTGGCAGTCAAATACAATGATTCTAATACATTCTTGTCGCATAAATAATCATCCGCATCCAGAAACTGAATATACTCCCCTTGCGCAATTTCTATTGCTCTATTTCGAGAATAGGACTGCCCTTTATCGCATTCATTATGTATCAATTTTATTCTGGAATCATCTCGCATATATTCCTCTATTATGCTTACTGACGAATCCCCTGAACTATCATTAATACATATAACTTCTATGTCAGATAATGTCTGACACAGAGCACTGTCCAAGCACTCAGCAATATACTTCTCACAATTATACACGGGAACAATAACAGATACTTTTGGCATTCTCCATCTCCTCGCTTATACGGTTCTGTCTTTTAAAGCCTGAATGAATGAAGTAGTCATATTTATGTAGCTCTTTCCCTGAGTCTCTCCATATTCAAGCAAATCTTTTGTCTGGTCACAGTGCTTATCATAATAATCTTCATAATCCTGATATTTGAAAAATGAAGGGTACGCTTCAAATACACAGTGCATCAGATCCAGATATTGAGTTCTTCCGTTATGTTTCCAGAAATAGTTCTCGTCGGGATTCCTCCCCGTACAGCCAGCAATCCCTATCTCATCACACATCGCAGATGCAAATGGAACCATAAACAGCGTACAAATATTGGGCGTCCCTCCTACATACAAATCTTCCTCGGTAGGAAAGCAATAATTTCCTCTGCATCTGACTCCAATCAGTCGGTCATAAAGCATCGGAAAATGATTTTTAATCAACGGAACCTCATATTCATACACTACGATATAATAATGATACTTCTCATAGGTCTCAAGCAAATCCTTATAAAATGCTTTGCAATAATCATTTGGACTTAAATAAAATGCCAAATCCCCGAATGTCAACATACTCGGATGTATGTTTTCCAAAAATTCCCTATCTTTTACCATGCTATTGCAAATAACATTGTAATCTCCTTTATAACAATTATCCACCACCTCTTCAATTGAAGGCCCTGAGCAAAAAACATTTGCTCTTTTCACCCCAGCATATTCTTGTTTCATTTTTTTGAACACCTCAAGAGAATGCTGTCTAAAGATTTCTTTTTCTTCTTCCGAAAAACCACTGTTATATAAATAACGATAATTTGTCATCTCTGTCAGATGATAAAATTCGGGATCCACAATATGAATTTTCTCTTTGTATGCTTCAAGTCCAGAATCCAGCTTTCCTGCGTCCCATACACATATATAGTCCGCGCTCTCCAGACATTCTCCCATGTTTTCTTCGCTGATAAAATGCACATTTTCAGCAGCTCCAAAATCCGACCTCACCTCTTCATTTGAACTGCACACGAAAATCTGAATCTTGTCCGGAATAAACCATTTAATTTTGTCAGACAAATCCAAATTCCTCTTTTCAACAGCAGGCCATACCAATACACTTTTGATTTGTTTATTGGGTATATATTTAACTATAAATCCATAATCCTCTAAACTAATTATGGCATTCTCCAAAACTCCACTGTATAAAAGTTTTGATCTCATCTGATTCGCCCTAGCGGGAAACGCAGAGGCAAGGATAAATATATCGGAGTCATCCGCGCTTTCAGCGGCTTGTTCCGGAGTGTATATTTTTTTCCCACAAAAAGATTCCGTTTTCGGAGCGGTCTGGATGAATCCCTTGATAAGACCCTCTCCATATTTTTCTACAATTCTATCATGACAAAACTTGCCCAATACAGCTATCCCATAAATGTAATATTTCTTATCCTTATCAATCAGCTTGCATATATCAACCATTTTTTCTTCTCCTTCAACACTGCTTCAACTGCAAAATATTTTTATACTTCCGTGCTAAGCTGTGCCAGCGCTCCTCCGTCTGCAACAATCGACTGGCCTGTTATATAGGAGGAACTGTCGTTGTCCCCCAGAAAGTAAATTACCTTTGCAATCTCATCCGGCATTCCGACCTTTTTAGACGGAGTCTTTAATCCAAGGTTTTCGATCCTCCTATCTATGCTCTCACCACCGAAGTTGCCTCTAGCCATACCTTCCCTAAGCATATTTGTATTCACCGCACCCGGAAGCACAGTATTCACCCTTATGCCATCTTCTGCAAATTCCAATGCAGTCGATCTTGTAAAGGCTAAAATCGCTCCCTTGGATGCCGCATATGCTGAAATGTTCTTAGATGTGGCGAATGCATGCACTGAACTTATATTCACTACATTTCCACCATCTTTTCTCAAAAGTTCATGCATATTTTTAATAAACAAGAAATTTGCTCTTATATTAGAGTCAAAGACCAGATCCCATTGCTCTACCGTTGTATCATCTATGCTTTCACACACCTGCACAGCGGCATTGTTTACCAGACAATCCAGCTTTCCATAGTTTTTTCCTATGTACTCCGCGGCCTCTTTTACATGCTCCGGCCTGGAACAGTCCCTATGAAAGAAATGATCCACTGCTTTTTCCGTATCCTTTCCCCCGAACTTGTCCATGCCAAGAACTGTCCAGCCATGAGATTTGAAACACCTTGCCGCGGCATAGCCTATTCCGCCAAAAACACCCGTTATAAATACAATCTTATTATTCATCTTCATTCCTCTCATCCTTTTTTGCACAAAACCTGATATAAATTGTTTAATGTGTTTTTATGAACCTTTCCCCAATATTCAGGGCTGCTGTTGGAATTATGTGAAGACAAGATCACATTGTCCATATGGCGCAATGGACTGTCTATAGGAAGAGGCTCATATTCAAAAACATCCAGTCCACAACCCGCTATCTCCTTTTCCTGCAATGCTTTTATCAGTGCAGCCTCATCAACAACTCCCCCTCTGGCAGTATTAATTACAATGGCAGTATTTTTCATTTTCTTAAATTCATTTGTTGATAGAATATGATAGGAAGACTCATTCAGATCGCAATTTGTCGATACAAAATCCGCCTGCTCCAGCACTTCATCTAAACTGACCTGCGAAATTTGATGCTGCTCTGCAATAGGCTTCGGAATCTCTTTTATGTCATAAGCCAATATTTTCATGCCGAATGCAGACGCCTTTTTAGCTACTCTTGTACCGATATTTCCGCACCCAATAATGCCCAGAGCCTGTTCACCAAGCGTCTTGCCCGGTATTTTTTCCCATTGGCCATCCTTCATAAGTCTATCGGATGCGATAATTGATCTTGAAAATGAAAGCATAAAGCCCAATACCGTATCGGACACGGGATGAGAAAATGCATCCGGCGTATTACATACTACAATCCCGTATTTTTCTGCAATCTCTTTATGTACGGAATCTATCCCTGTACCCCATTTGGAAATCACTTTCAGCTTCTTTGCTGCCTTATATACATTCTCAGTGAATCTGTCATCCCCGCAGATCACCCCATCATATTTCTCTATAACCGCAAGAAGATCTTCCTCCTCCAGTCTCTCTTTAACCGGCGGCACATCTATCTCGATATCATGCTCCCTAAACCACTCCCTAAATCTGTCGATCTCCAGCTGCATGTAAGGCGCGCTGACCATAACTCTCCACTTCATACTATTTCTCCCTCCATTCTTTACTCAATAAGATATCAATTTGCTCTGCCAACATGAAATCTACTTCCTCGTCAATATCAATAGATTCTAATCTGTCCGTTTCCATCATCTGGGGCCTTTTCCCTATCCTCGCACCATTTGAAAGGAAGCTCGTTTTAGAAAAAATGTAAAAGTTAGAATTTTCTTCATATAGTGGAGGCAGATCCTGAGTTCTGATCAGTTCCTCAGGTCTATGGTTTACAGCCTTGGCCTTCCCATCATATAATCTAGTCTGAAGCCGATTAACCGAAAACAGCGAATCAAACAAATTCATTTTCTCAAGGAACCTTCTGCATCCCTCATCCAAAGTCTCCGCACGCAGTAACGGATTCGTGGCATGTGTCTGAATATAGTATTCTGCCCCTATCATGTCCATATCATATTCTATAATAGAATTCATAGATACCATATCCCCGCATAACCGCTCCGGCCTCTCTATAATATGTACGCTTTTAAATAGGTTCTTCGCAATGCCAGCGATCTCAGCGCTGTCTGTATCAATATACACACCGGACACATATGTACATTTCATCAAGGTATTTAAAATGCGGCAAAATAACGGCGTCCCATTAAAATTTCTGATATTTTTATTTTGAACCCGCTCACTGTGCCCCTTCATCGGCAGCAGTGCCACAAAATTATTGTCCATAAATCTCCCTCCATAAAATTTACAGCTCTAAATACAATGTCTCCCCAGGCATAAACATCTTAAATTTCTGTCCACGACAATTTCGATACAAGTAATCCACGAAATAAGCCGGATTTTCCGTATTATTCTCAAACAAATCATAATGCATAGGAATCACCAAATCTGTTCCTACATACCGGCACAAATCCAGCGCCTCACGATAATTCATATTACCCATTATGTCACTGTCGAAGCGTCTCCAGTCATGACCGTTTATAGGCAGGAACATAATGTTCATAGGGCCATAGCTTTTCAAATCCTCCGCCAGCTCCTTATCAGCAATGGCATCCCCTGCATAATAAAACTGCATATTGTCATGCTTTACCACATACCCTAGTGTTCCATGATTTCCCTCTATCAGGTTGTATTCCTCATGCTTTTCTGGTATTGGCATAATCTCTATTTCCCCTGATTCCAAAGGCAGAGCTATCTTGCTATGAGCTTTTGCGCCAATAATCCTTTCTTCTGCTATATTCAATTCCTTAAGCATATGTATATGCGGGAACGGACAGAGAAACATTGCCTGCGGTGAGGCCTTTGAAACTTTCTCTATTGTATCTGGATCCAGATGGTCTAAGTGTTCATGACTAATGAAGTAATAGTCCGCATCTTTTATATCCTCCGCCTGTATAGGGGACGGATAATTTCTTTCCCCAGTTCCGGTCAACTCATACACACAGTTCGATAAATAAAGATCAAAATAAATATTTACGTTTTGTATCGATATCTGGAACCCATTTTGACCTAGATATTTTATTTTAATCACAATAATTCCTCCAAAAGCAAATGATCAAGCTTATATTTGTCGGCTCCCGCTGCTCCCTCTTCTACTTCCACAGGCTCTGGTATATCGCACTCCCAATGTCTGCACAATCCGCATTCCGCTTTTCCTTGATACATTCTTCAATATATTCACTGCACTCTGTGACATACCCTAAATATTCTCTTATACCATATCTTGAGGTTTCACGGCTGAAAGAATTTCTTAATTTCTTATCCCGATATGCAATATACCATTTATACGGTTCTTCCTTATAATGATCAACGTCCTGATCCGACAGTTTCATATGAAAACGCTTCATTTCACCGGAATTAGGCCAAAAAAATACCGTCTCGCCGCTTCTTCCCGAACACAACAAAACTCTTTCAGCATCCTGCTTCATATATACAAATGCCGCATTCCATACGGAATAGCTCCTTGCTCTATGGGTACATATATCCGAAAACCGAGGCTCTTCCACAATCTCACCTGTCTGAGTGTTCACCTTCAACACCATATTTGCCGTTTCCGGGAAAATCCATACATATCCATCCTTAAAAAAGCTGCTTACAAAACTGCCCTGTAAGTACCCTTCCGGAAAATTTTGATACTCGGCAATTTTATACGTAACAGGATTCCAGCTCACAATAGCCCCCTTTGTTCTGGGAGCCATCCAAAAATTCTTTCCATCACTGGCGATTGTTGAATAATCCTGCTTTCCTACGTTGTGAACAATACCCCTCTCATCTTTGAAATGGAATTCCAAAACTCCATTGGCATTACTAAATGGGATATACACCATATCTCCATCTCTCACATAATCTCCTCTAAAGTAAGGGGCTTCGGAAATTCGGCATCGTTCATAGGCATCATTCAGCCACCCATCTACAATATCTATATCATGCGTGTCCAGATTAAGTTTCAAAATACCCGGATAATAAGTCGGAAACATATACAAGCTGTTCCCTTTCAAAATGGAAAATCCAAAATCCGCAATAGTTTTATGACCGTATTCAATTTTACTTATCTCTTTCCTATTTAAATCATAAAAATGGATCTGAGACGCCCTTAACGGAGTAAAATATATTCTATTATTGTACTGCTTGGCATCCGAAAAAAGCTTAAATCCCTCTTCGTCAAAATTACACAGATGTTCCACGGTCTTTCCGTTATAACAAAACAAACCGTTTCCTCTAAAAGAAGAAAAGTACAGTCTTCCCCCAATCTCTATACAACATTGAAATCCCAAATATGTGCCCATTTCAATATGATCTCCTCACATATAATGCCCCTATCCCTCTATCTCCACATTCTGTATCATAATAGGCTTGCCCGTTTCCCGATACATCGTGACAATACTGCTCCAGTCTCCATAATAGGCATCGCTCAGTATCACTGCCCGCTCCATGTTCGCAGTATCATCATAGATACCCCATCTTTCCTCCACATATCGTCTACGCAGCTCCATATACCACTCATACAGCTGTGGACGCATAGCGCCTAATGTACTCTCCATCAGCGGATGCGGACGCCATATCAGCGCAATATTGTCCTTTTGCCCCTTAAACACACCAAATACTTTTTCCATCTTTGCAAGCAATTTTTCACCATACTGCAAAAGAGTTCCCACACCTACATTATATAAAATGATTCTCTTGCGTTGTCCATCTGGCTTTTGCATAATCGTTTTCCAACCATCCGGAATCTTCAGCGCCGGCTTTTCCGTTCTGCGCAGTTTATCTATCTTCGGCGACCCAAGTCCCAAAATCTTGTCTTCCCAATACTTCCGATCACTTTTAGACGACTGCTCTCTTGCCTGATCCAGAAGAATCTTTATGTACACCCTTTTCATATTTTCCGACTGTACTACAATCTTGTCCGAATAAAATATAGCCGGCGGAAGTATCAGATGCTTTATTTCTTCTATTTTAACATCATCCTCCGGATCTACTTCATCCAAAACAAAATATGGAATATATACCAATTTATCCGTAAACTTCTTCAAATTCTCCGAATAAAAAAAGGGATGCACACTCGTCACTATATTACAATCATCATAAGGGTTATGAATAAAAATTGCATCCGGCCTGCGCTGCTCAAAGTCATACTCATCGTATTTCGTAATAGGAACATAATCAGGATAAAGCCCGCCCTCATAATGCTCCTCCCGAAAGCTCCCATCCGGGTTTTTATCATAATAGGGAATAGGAATCACATATGTATCTGCATTCTCGTCGGCTTCAGCAGCTTTCCAAACACTTTCAAGAGAATCCCACATGCTTGCTTTATAAGGAAGAAATACAATTTCTTTTCTATCCTCCGGCAGATTATATGTAACTGCATTCTGCAACTGCTGCAACTGTTTGCGGATCTTTTTGAAAATCTTTCTTCCCTCTTTCTCTTTTTCTGCAAGCGGGAGTACGTTTATAAGAACCTCATTTAACTGATAAAGATTTTCACAATATTCTTCCAGGGTCTTGATAATTGAGACATATTGGTTTCCCAGCCCCTCCAGATAAGTCCCCATTCCAATAGCAGCTTCCTGGCATTTAGCCAATAACGCCAGCAATCCCTGTTCATTCGCAGATATTGCTTTATTGACTGAATCATTTGCCTGCTGTAGCACAGATATAGTTTGAAGCAGGTCTTTTTTCTTGTGTTTATACAAAATGCCACCTTCCAAATCATGTAATATGTCTGCGCAATATCGTATGTTTAATATAAATAAAATATATTGGACATTCTACTCAAATGCTGCGAATCACTCCGCTTCGCTCTCCGGTACATCAGCATGCAAATAACCAGAAATTGCACGGTTCAACACCGCCGCAATCCTCTATCCTGTTCCCGAAGTCCTGGCCTACCCAATACGCAACCTTCCGGCTGCCTTCTAATGCCGTACTTTACTTTTTATATCATGAGCCATCTGCCTGGTTCCTTTCATTGACACTGTACAAAACATAAAGCATCCACTAAACCGGCATAGGTCTAATATACTCTCTGCACATGCCCTATGTTTTATACAGCGTCCGGATCAAATCCCGGCTCATCACCATTATTTATCCAAGCAGTGATCCTTATGATCTTTCTTCAATAAAGCTACCTAAAAGCTACCGTACTCTTCGCAGCCAAGCTATGGAAAGTCAAACTTAAAAAGGATAACAAGCTAATCAGGCGATTGTCACTCTGCAGCTTCTCTATCAACCCGGCTTCAACACTGTCTATTTCCCACACAAAAGGGTAATCAGAAACCCCAACACCGCTTCTCCGGCTTTGCGTCATCTGTCCTCACGCAAGAAACAAATCAGGAACCGTATATCTCCTCTGTCTCTCAGGATTTTACCGTCTGCCTCAAAGCAAACAAAACTCAACCCAAAACCCACCCTTCCAGTCCTCGTTTCAGCACATTTCCTGCCGTATTCCCTTTCTCATCCATCCTCTGCCCGCATGCCTCACAGCAGAATATACCGTCTTTCTTACTCCCTACAGCCCCGCAATTACTGCACTCCCTGCTGATATCCTTGCCCAAAACCTCCGCAATCGCTACTCCCTGTTCCCTGCATTTCTGCTCCAGGTGGCTGCGGATATAACCACGTTGCCACATATTCACGGAATGGTTGATTTTTCTGTTTATCCCGCCGCCCTGAGGCTTAGGGTATTTTGCGATATAAACCCGTCGGGGCTTTTCTTCTCTCAAGAAACGGTTTAACTCCTGATTGATATAACCGTGCAGCTGCTCTTCCAGCCGTTTCTTCTTCGCATAATACTTCTTGCGCCCGGGATTGTTGTCCCGATTGATTTGGTAGCTTCTGGCCTGCTCCCGTATCCAGTCCGCATATTCCAACTGGTATTTTCCAAAGTTTTCTCCATAGCGATGTCCCTGGTCCGTTGTCAGCATGGTGTACATCCCCAGGGCGACACCTACCAGATTGCAGTAATCTTCATGTCTGCGTGTCTGTCTGTAAACCGGAACATGGATCTCTACACGCTTTTCTTCAGGATACAGCTTGATGTAGAGTTGGGACTTGTACTGGTTATTGTCCGTCAACGGCAGGAAAATACGGCTGCGCTTCTCTTTCACAGAAATAAAGATCCCCGGGCAGTCTCTATCCGTTCCATACCGGTATGCCCGCTCCGCGATGGAAAATCCACTCACACTCCGTCTGTTTTCTTCCTGTTCACGATCTGTATGAACACCGCAGCTCGCATGAATTTTTCGCACCTGCCTGCACAGATAACGGTTCAGCTTGTCCGCGTCTGTTTTTCCTTTCAGCTTGTCATACTGTTTCCGAATATTCTCCGGTAACTCCATGTCTTTCCGGTTCAGTACGGCTTCAAATGCATTGTTGACCTTCAGCAAAAAACGGAGATAGTGCTTTTCTTCTTCCGTCAGGTTCTCATTCCTCCCGATCAGCTGTAAAACCTTTGCCTTTGTTCTCTCCCACTGGCCCTTGATATCGCCCAATGCGTCGAACACAGCCAGATAGAAGTAGACCGAAGGCATCCCCAGCTCTCCCCGCAGCCCGCTGGCTATCATTTCATTCTGTACAGTATATCCAGGGTAGATTTTGGAAAGCCCTCCGATTCCGCCATAGCGGGCATAGATATACCTCTTCACCCTGGCGTAATCCTCCGCAATCTCCAGCAGTTTTTTCATATCTTCGTCCGGAACCGGGCCTTTGCTGTACTGACGAACTGTTTTGCATATCCTGTCCTGCGGCATTGTGTCTTCCCTTTTTTCCTTTGCTGCCAAAAAAGGAACCGGCTTTCACTAGTTCCCTTTATACACTTCATTTTACGGTAACAGCTCTTCCCTTCACTACCTGCTTTCAATATCTCTGTCATACTTCTCATGTTTTTGATTACTGTACACATGCCAGCAGCCTGTATGACTTTGTAAAATGAAACCTTCTGTATGAGAATGTTGCATTCTACTACAGCCAAAAAGGGAAAAACAATATAAAAATGGAATTTTCCAGATATAGATAGATAAATTGAAAAAATATGGAATAAAAAAGAAATTAAAAATCCCTAAAGTATTTCAAATTTGCTCCGATAATATAAATAGCGCGCAAAAAATGCAACATTCTCATACAAAATGTTGCATTTTTTGTATTTATGATATTATTCCTCTCTCCCACCAACCGCGTAACAACCCTTTACAGCAACTCATTTCCCTTCTGCCTTAAGCTCATCGATCCGATTCAGCAACTTATCCAGGAAATCCTCCGTCCCCTTTTTCTTGTCCAAAACTTCCCCGGCAAAAGACACAATCCCGCTTTTTAAGAAAACTTCTCTCTGTATCAGATTCGGCGTGGCAGTGTATATATAGGCTTTCAAGGGTTCCTCTCCATCTCGCCTTAACTTTCTGGCAAGGTACATCAGCATCTTTACATTGATATCAGACAGGCTATATCCTAAAAACAAAACATGGTACTCTTTCATATCCCGCAAAAACTGTTGATCCATATCAGATTGAAAATCCATCCGTTCAAAATACTGGCTTTCCGAAAGTACAATAGAGTCCGCATGTTCATCCTTATGCGTAAGGGCGTCAACATCACCATGAAATTTCATAATTCTGGTATCCTGACACCCGGCACACGCATCTGCAATTTCCGTCTGAGGGTACATTACCTGGCACTTCCGATTGTTCTTCCGATAAAACTCTTCCAATATATGATCATAGTTTGTCGTGTATATTACAGGGAAATTCAGCTCCAACAATTTTTGATAGATAACCGATACTTTAGGTTTTGTCAGCTTACTCTCCATTTCTTTGCTGATCTTCAGCATATCTCCCATTATTTCATATGCGCCTTTTCCGGTATCCTTGTTTTCCATCATTCTCGCATATTCAGCCAGCATCATATAGTTGCCGTGACATTTGAAAAGCCTCTTTTTGTAGCCGGCATTTTCCCCCAATTCCCCTATCAACGCATCCCATGTAGGAAACCCCAGCGAAGCCGACAGGCCTGCCCCTGCAAACAGCATGACCTTACCTTCAAAAATCAACTGCGCCAATTGATCCAAATCCGCCTCCTGATCCTCGTATACCTTATCCCATTCAAGTCCCTTCTCCTGAAATGCACACTCGTCTTTCAGCTTTTTCAATGCTTTCCTGCGCATAGTCGGCCTATCTTTATCTTCGCGTTTCAATTCCTCATAGGTCTTACGGTTAGGATTACTCTCATTGGGAACAAAAATCGTATCCCATCCAAATCCTTTGTTAAGATTTTTAACATTTTCCGAAGAATGGCGGATCTCGCCCTTATCTTTTGCCCGCGCAATAAAATAGTCCTTGCCATTGCACAGACAAAAAACCGACTCTACATAGGCACGGAAATTATTTTTATACTCACAATATCCGATAATATTGTCATATCCCATGACAGACGAAAAATAATTCGTATCCAAACCCTTTAGTTCATGAAAGGCGTCGATGCAAAAAGATGTATGTTCCACTAATACAGGCCGCCTGACGATCTTATAGGCTTCTTTTGCTTTCTTCTTCACAAGCTTTTTTATTTTTGCCGACTGGATTTTCGGTAGTTCTTCTTTCCGGAATTCTACCTCTACTGTCCCCTTCAAAAAATCCGCGACCTCCTGTGCCTTTTTCTCACTTTTTGAAATGAAATAAATCTTCTTCATAGACTGTTTTCCCCTTTCGTATCATTACTGGTTTCCATAAAGCTCTGCAGATTTCCCATCTCTCTTATATTGTCAATCCACTGGTATACGCTCTGCCGATTATACAACGGCCTCCCCTCCGCATCCTTTTTCTTCTCCATGGCACATGCCATCAGCGCATACTCATTCTCCAGAGAAGTATGAAATACGCCCTTGTCATCTGTATTAATTGACACATACATCTGAGGGCAATTCTGTATCTGCTCTATATCCCATGTGAGATCCTTATTATACATTTCTGCAATAGGATGTTCGTCATATCCCCCAATTACACTGATTGCAAGATTGGAGGACGGATTGGATTCAATCCCTATCCCCAGGGTGGCAAATTCTTTCTGCATAGCCCGCTGAACTGCATAAACCCCTTCCACATACATGGGAATCACATAAACCTGTACGTTCTTTTCCCCGTTTTTCCTTACATCCCAGTCATAATGATAAAGATAAAACAGATATGCAATTTCATCCCGCATCCGGTGTTTCTCCTGTTCCGGATACCGTCTGTTCACGTACCAATCTCTGCCATGTATCTTACCTTTGTCATAATTTCCGTTCTGATATAGTGCAGGCTCATCCCCTCTGAGCTTCCACGCCTCGTAATAATTATGTATGCTGGAATAAACAGGATAACCATTGCCTTTCCATTCTCTGACGCTATTACTCGACTGTATCCTGGTCTTCTATTATCCTCTTCAAATTTTCTATAGACAAATCTTTAATTGCCTCATAAAACACATTTTTAAACATAACTGCATTCGTCAGTTTTCCCTCTACACTCAGCCCATCCTCGCCGATAATTCCTTCTCTTCGTATCCTCTCATCATCACATTGAAAACCGAAGGCTTGAATAAACGGATGATTTCTAAAATCATCATAAAACGGCACCTCATCCTCATCTAAAAGATTCTGGTAATAGACATGTTCTTTCCATAATTCTTCCGCAATGTATCCGTACACAGTCCTATAGTAGTTATACATTCCGCTTTCTGCCAGATAGGTATCCCGCCTGATTTTCGATCTAACTCTTTTCATCACATTGTAGGACATGTCCAGGTTATAATACGGGAAAGCGCTTTTGCCTATATCCTCTGCCTTTTGATTTGACCATATGGATTTCTCCTTTGCTTGTTTCAAAAATTTATCCTTGAAAATTGCCTTTTCCCCTTCAATAGAATATTGATTTCTTTCGAAATAACGTTCTACGCTATTCCATAATTCCTCTGCCAGGGTATCGCGCAATAATATTCCCTCTGCATTTCCGCTTTTCTGCTCCGTTACCTTTTTTCCAATAAAGCCAAAAATATCAAATACTGCCATATATGCATTATTTTTGATGGTCAGTTGATACGATTCCTCATCGCTAATTTCAAATTCCCACCTGCAATTTATCGGATTTCCCTCCTTATCCGCAAAATCTGAAAAGAGCAAGGTCAGACATTCCAGATATGGTATAAGCTCCGTCAAGGCTTCAATCCATTCACTCTCTTTTTTGCTATTGGATTGATTCACTTTATGTAATGGTATCTTCCAGTTTTTCAAAAACGCTCTCTCAATAAAGGCAATCTGTATATTCAAAGTTTCTTCTGTTATTATAGTAATTCCCGGTTTATCCTCCTGTGGCCCTGCTTCTCTCTTAACGCTGTCTGAAGCTTCTATCTTCGGAAAGATATCTCCAAACCATTTACCGCCAAATGTTTTCCCCAATACCCCCTTCAGGCATTCCCCAGATTGTTGTTTTGCCTTTTCAGTTCCATGCATATAACAATAATACTCCCTCACCATTTCCGAAGTGAAGGAAGCCAGCAGACAATGCACAAGAGGTTTGTCAAAATAGTCCGCTCTCCCCAGCTCATACAATACCTCCAGCAAATCAGCATAACAATAACTCTGGTCATCCACAGTATCGCGCAAGCAAAAAACTTTACCGGAAGATGTCTTTTCATTTTTGTTACAATCTGCGTTCTTCATCGCAATCCTTGTATTCAGAAAACTCACCGTATATTGTGCACGCCTTTTAATATCCCGTTCCATAATCAGCTGAAATAATTTTTCCTGTTCATCATCCAAGACATGAAAAGCCATCCTGTTTTCTATATCCTTGTTAAATCGCTCGTGGTTCTGGTCATACAGCAGCCACCCTTCCCTCTTTTCGTCTAATTGCTTTATTTTCTCCATAGATGTCATCGAATTCAAAAAATCAACATAAGTAACCAATTCCCTCACGGTGCCCGGCAGACAAAAATGCTTTTTCACTCCCAGAGCATCATAATATATATTCATCTGCAATACAATTTTCTTTAGAACAAACTCCTTCACTGAAATCTTTTTTACATCAGGACCCTTCTGAAGAATACTTGCACTTTTATAAATCATTTGCCGTTTCGGCATATAAATTCGGTTTGCCAGCGGAAGAACCTTTAGCAGATAATCATTACTGATTTGCCATGCTCCTCTGCCAAACTTATCATAAATATCTTTATGAACTCCTCCATACTCCGGTATCAGGCTGTCTACAATCTGGTTCTCACAGATCATCTTCATCTGCTTATAATTTATCGTTATTAAAATAATGACCTTCCTGCTCGCAAGATACTTATGCAGCTGTTCCAGCATTTCATATCCGTTTTCAAGATTCAAGTCCAGATCATCTATCGGAATAACCAGATAGGACTTTTCTCTACACTCTTTTTCCCTACTACTCCTCCTGTCCCCATCCAAAAGTGCCAGAAGATTCTCCAGTAATTCCTCTATTTCAGTCTTAAGTTTCAAACTATTAGATGTATTCATCAGCTCCGCCAACACAGGTTCCCCGTATACCCTTTGCTCTCTGAGATTTCCCATATTCAGATAAGCTTTATATACCTGATCAAAGCTGTATGATAAATCTTTTCCCAAGCTGCTTGTGGCAGCCCACACATCTTTATTTCTTTTGGCTTTCGTCTGAAAAACTTCATACATATTAGCCACGATGACTTCCAGCAAATCTTCTTTTTTCTCCAATACCGAGGCATCTATAGGTTTCATCACATGAAAATAACACGGATTGCGCAGATCCGCTACTAAATCGATCTCATCGTTCCACTTTGTGCTTATCCTGCTATAGTCATGCAAAATTAGATTCCTGATCCTGTTTCTTCTGATATGCTGCCTGATTATAACTGATATTTTTAAGAATCACACTCAGAGCTTCCGTATATGCCTGCATATAAAGCGGAAACTCAACATCCAACTCCTTCGCCCATGCTTCCTCCCTGTCAGCATAGTCGTTTAAAAGAATCTTCCAATATTCACTTTTCATTCCCCTTTTATTTCTCCTCTTCTATTGTATTAATATCCCGCCGAAAGTTTATCTTGATATTCTTTCGCTTTATCCGGCTGCATGATTCTGGTATAGCTTTCAGCTAATATTTTATAGGCCGCATTAATGTTCAATAGATTTTTCATACCTCTCTGCCTACGTCCATCAACTTTTCCTAACTCGCTACCTTTTGCATTCTTCATAAACATTGCCAAATCTGTTTTAACAGCTCTAATTCTAACTTTCTACCCTTCCCGCTCCATTCCTGCTAAACTGAAAGGTGATTCCGTAAACGCAGTTTTCCAAGACGGACGGCCGCATATAGCTGTTTCTTTAAGCAAACCTACTACCGGATATAGAAACGAACTCCCCGCAGAGTACCTTATCCGATATCAAGTAAGCAGAATACAGCACGCGCAAAGCCGCCCAGTTCCCCGAAAACTGCCGCACAAAAGAAAAGGAGACCTCTATGAGTACAACACTGCCTATCAAAAACGCGGAGCAGCTAAGGCTGTTCAAAGATTTCTATCAGACGGAGAAACCCAACGCCCGAAATTACACCCTGATCATCATGGGCCTGAATTCTGCGCTGCGGATCTCCGACATCCTGGGCCTCACCTACGGCGATGTCTATGATTATCATCAGGAGGAATGGAAAACGCATCTGGTGGTGACAGAGCAGAAAACCGGAAAGCAAAACCGCATCTATATGAACCGGGAAATTCAGGAGACGCTTCGTATCTACACAGACCCTTCTCAGAAAACGTCCTCATTGTGGCTTTTCGGCAGCCAGATGCAGAAGGAACAGCCGCTGAGCCGGTACCAGGCCTACCGCATCGTAAAAAAAGCCGCCGTCTTCGCCGGTCTGGACACCAATGTCAGTTGTCACTCTCTGAGGAAAACCTTCGGTTACCATGCCTGGAAGCAGGGGACTCAGCCCGCTCTTCTCATGAATATTTACAATCATTCCACCTATCAGATTACCAAGCGCTACCTGGGTATCGATCAGGATGATAAGGACGAGGTATTTGCAAAAATTAAGATTTAAGTACTATTAAATCCTGGCTTCGCAGATTCCCTATTGCAGCAAAAAATCCTGATGAAAAGCGCTTGATATTTATCATCGCACTTCCGTCAGGATTTTCTCCGTATTTTGTCTATTCTCTCTACTGCACATGAAAAGCCGTAAGGCCCGGGTATTCCGCAGCCGCGCCCAGCTCTTCCTCTATTCTCAGCAGCCGGTTATACTTCGCCACCCGGTCGCTGCGGCAGGGCGCTCCTGTCTTGATCTGCCCGGTATTCCAGGCCACGGCCAAATCCGCTATGGTGGTATCCTCCGTCTCTCCGGATCGGTGAGACATAACAGCGGTATAATTATTTTTATGGGCCAGTTCTACGGCTTCAAAGGCTTCCGTGAGGGTGCCGATCTGGTTCACTTTCACCAGAATGGAATTGGCTGTCCCCAGCTTAATGCCTGCCGCCAGCCTCTTTTTGTTGGTGACAAAGAGATCGTCTCCCACCAGCTGTACCTTGCCGGCCAGTCTCGCCGTCAGCTTCTGCCAACCTTCCCAGTCGTCCTCCGCCAGCGCATCTTCGATGGAAATTATGGGAAAATTCTGCACCAGGCTCTCGAAATAGGAAATCATTTCGTCGGTGCTGCGGATCACTTCCTCTCCTTTCAGGCTGCTCTCTCCGGGGAAATGATACATGTCTGTTTTTTCATTATATAATTCACTGGAAGCCGCATCCATTGCGATCCACACGTCTTCTCCTGGCGTATAACCGGAAGCTTTGATGGCATCCACCAACAGTCCCAATACGCTTTCCGCATCGGGCAGATCCGGAGCAAAGCCGCCCTCATCTCCCACCCCTGTGGAAAGTCCCCGGTCCTGCAGGATTTTCTTCAGATTATGATAAGTTTCCGCACAGATGCGCAGCGCGTCGCTAAAGCAGCCCGCGCAGGTTGGCATGATCATGAATTCCTGGAAGTCCACGGTATTGGCAGCATGTTTTCCGCCGTTTAATATATTCATCATGGGAACCGGAAGCAAATGCGCCCCGGTGCCGCCCACGTAACGGTATAAGGGCATGGAAAAGGCGTTGGCCGCCGCCCTTGCACAGGCCAGGGAAACGGAAAGTGTGGCATTTGCGCCCAGATTTTCTTTGTTTTCCGTGCCGTCCAGTTCGATCAGGAATCTGTCGATTTCCGTCTGGACGGCCGCGTTTTTCCCCAAAAGGGCCGGAGCAATTTTCTCATTTACATTTCTGACGGCATGCTGCACACCCAGTCCGAAGTATCTGGGTTCCCCGTCTCTTAACTCCACCGCCTCAAATCTGCCGGTGCTGGCCCCGGAAGGCACAGCCGCCGTCCCTGTATAGAGTCCTCCGCATTCCCGATTTTGTACGGTGACTTGCGCTTCCACGGTGGGATTGCCCCGTGAATCCAGTATTTCCCTGGCATGAATGGATGTTATTTCCAAATAAGCAGTCATATAAAATTCCTCCTTGGGTATCCTATTTTCTCATAAAGACTTCCTATAGTAAGGAAATATCCGCATACTACAGGAACCGCTCCGCGTTCCCGTAGTCCAAGAAATACTACAGGAACCGCCGACTTATAGTTATAGTATAACCCCAACAGGAGGAATGTATTCGTTTCCAGGCTCAATAAGCCTTCCCCTCCAGAATCTCGCAATAATCCCGATAATTTTTCTCCAAAAGAGCAGGCGTATCCAGGCCGTAAGGGCATTTGGATTTGCACCGGCCGCAATGAAGGCAATTTTCAATTTTTTTCATTTTCTCCTGCGCCTGAGGAGTCAGCTGGGCAGCCGAAGGGGAACGGCGGATCAGCAGGCTCATGCGGGCACAGGTATTGATCTCAATCCCCGCCGGACAGGGCATACAGTAACCGCAGCCCCGGCAGAAATCACCCTGGAGCTCCTGCCTGTCCCGGGCAATCAGCTCGGAAAGTTCCTGTGTCAGAGCCGGCGGATTGTCTATGTAGGAGAGAAATTCATCCAGTTCCCGCTCCCGCTGCACGCCCCAGATAGGCAGCACATTCTCAAACTGAGCCAGGTATGCATAGGCAGCGGCGGAGTTGGTAATCAATCCTCCCGACAGGGCCTTCATGGCGATAAAGCCCATGTCTGCCTCCCTGCATTTTTCCACCAGTTCGGTCTCCTTATCCGTGGCCAGATAAGAAAAAGGAAACTGCAGCGTCTCATACAGTCCGCTTTCTATCGCTTCTTTGGCTATATTTAAACGGTGATTCGTAATACCGATATGACGGACCATGCCTTTTTCTTTTGCTTCCAGCATGGCTTCATAGAGCCCGCTTCCGTCTCCCGGTTTCGGACAAAATGCCGGATTATGGAACTGATATATATCGATATAATCCGTACGCAGATTATCCAGGGAAGTATGAATATCCTTCCAAAAGCCTTCCGCATCCACGGCTCCTGTCTTCGTGGCAATGATCACTTTCTCCCTCATACCGTCAAAGGCTTCTCCCACCTTTTCCTCGCTGTCCGTGTAAAAGCGCGCCGTGTCATAGAAGGTCACTCCATGTTCGTAAGCCTTCCGCAAAAGCTTCACTGCCTCTTCTCTGGAAATCCGCTGTATGGGCAGCGCCCCGAACGCATTTTTCTCCGTTGTAATTTCAGTCCTGCCTAATCTTACTTTTGCCATCTTCTGCCTCCTCATCTGCACAATTTCTCTTGCAAATTAAATTCATTATAATCTTTCCCATATGTTCCGTCAAGACTCGCGGCACAGTTTCCCGGAAGTTGCGGAAATATAAGACCGAAGCAACTGTTTCGGTCGCCTGGGTTTTCCTGCAAAATACGCACAAAAACACCACGCGGCGGCACCAAATGAACAGTAACAATATAAACTGCTTGTGCGCTGCAGAGCACTTTATCAGACTGCAAGAAAGTACTGCTATAAATGCAAAAAAACTAAAAATAAACCCAAATTATGGTATAAATATTGACACAGAAACTTTTTTCTGATAGGCTGTAGTTGGGTCTACTATAAATAGACCTCATGTAATTGCACCGCTGCAACAAAGACCGGCCTCTCTGCTTTTGCCGTTGCCTGCGGATGCAAAATCCCTATACTGCGAGGTTATATATGGCAAAAAGATATTCTGAGAAAATCCGAAACAAAATATGGGCCGCTGCCGCTATTTGTGCCGGAATCCTGTTCCTGTCAGCCTGCGGAAAACGAGAGCAGGAAGAAGACGGCAATGCCTGTCTCTATGTCCCCCACTCCGTTTTGAATGCTTCTGTGTCCAATGGCTTTGCGCTTGACCATACCAATTTCCAGGTGTCGGAGGATGCGCTGTATTTCCTGGAAGACGCCCTATATCGGATCCCTCTGGACGAGGAACTGGATTTCGGAAAAAAAGAGGAGATCGCCTCTTTCTCGGAACTGGCAGCGGAAGAAGATATTTTATGTTTTGCAGTGGACGGAGAGGAAAATCTGTATTATTGCTCCAGCCCGTATTTTGAAAGTCCCCGCCTTACCCTGCACAAGCGCTCTGCCGACGGAGAGGTCATCTACCGTATCCGGATGGAGGAAGAAAATCCTGAAACGAGTATCACCTCCGGCCAATTACTGGCTGTGGATCCTGACGGAAATGCCTATCTTTTGGCAAATGATGCCATTTGGCGCTATGACGAAAACGGTGAACTTACCGGAACACTTACCCTGGATGCAGAGCTCGGCGGCAGCTTTCTGATCCGGAAATCTCTGCTGAAGCTGCCCGGAGGAGAGATTCTTTTTGTCGTAAATAACGGCGTCAGCGGATCCAGAGAGGTCTATACGATTCAAAAAGGCAATACGCCGAAGCTAACCGAAGTGGAAGCTCTTTCGGAAGATTTAAGCATGTCTGTTTTATATGAAGGTCTGAACGGTCTCCTCATCGGGGAAACTGACGGCTGGCTCTATCAATATCATATGGAAGATGGATCCCGAGAAGCTCTGCTGCGTTGGGAGGACAGCGATATCTATAAAAGTTCTGTACAGGCCCTGATGCAGCTTACCGAGGAGCAGTTCTTAGTTGTGACTATTGAAAACAGCCCGGATACGGAAAGAAGCTGGCAGATGCTGACTCTCCTGGTGAAGACGCCTGCGGAGGAAGTCCCGCAAAAGGAACAGATCACGCTGGCATCCCTCTCTCCCACAGGGGACTTGCAGGAAGCTGTCGTAAAATTCAACCGGTCCAGTGACCTGTATCATGTCACAATAGAATCCTATGGCGCCACAATGGAAAATAGAGACGGCGCCTTTACTCGGCTGGACAGCAGTCTTACCTCAAAGGAGCAGGCGCCGGACCTTCTGGATTTATCTTTTCTGGACATCACAAAATATGCGGATGCAGGTGCGCTGGAAGATTTAAATGCCTATATGAAGGCAGATGTAACGATAAAAAAGGAAGACTTTCTGGGCAATCTGCTGGAAGGCTATACGCTGAACGGAAAGCTTGTATGCATACCTAAGGCATTCACCTTTATGGGCGCCTTTGTTACGGATGAAAGAGCGCTGGAAGCCGAAGAATGGACCGTAGAAAGTCTGATGGCGACGGCAGAGACCTATGATGTATCGCTGTTCTCAGGTGACTGGGATGAGCCCGATATCATACTGCAGCTCTTTTTCTCAGACTATATTATGGAAAACTTCATCGACTGGGAACGTGGAACATGTGATCTGGAAAGCCAGGAATTCTGCTCATTGTTAGAATGGATTAAAGAACAGACGCTCCCCCAAAATACTTCCCGGGAAAGTCTGCTCAACCCCAGATTTATCAACAGTTTTGAGAATTATCATCACATTGTGGCAGATTCCGAAGAAGTTTCGATCCTCCGGGGCCTTCCGACCCTGAATGGCCACATGGACTTTATCGTGTCCGTAGATAACGCCCTTGGCATTGTTTCAAATTCCGGACATAAAGAAGGAGCCTGGGCATTTTTACAGTATTTTCTGCAGACGGAAAATGCATACAAGTACTCATCCTACACCTATCGATTTCCCACCAGGCTGACACTGCTGGAGCAGATCGCGGAGGATATTACCACACCGAATTACCTGATAGTCGACGAAAAAATCATAAAGGACAGTGAGGGAAATCCTATCATAAATCCGGAATCTGCCTATTATCGGGACGGCATTTTACATGAGTACTATGCCATGGAGCAGCAGGATGCAGATGCTCTGATGGATTTATTAAAACAAATCGACTTTACGCCGGACAGTGCGATGAAACAGTCCATTATCTCCATTCTTTCCGAAGAGTCCGAGGCATTTTTCAATGGAGGAAAAACGGCGCAGGATGCGGCGGCCATCATTCAGAACCGGGTCCAGCTGCTGATTTCCGATTAGCAATAAAAAATAGGAGCAACACAGGAGGCAGCCGTCTATAGGTTGCCGCTGCTGCTCCTTACTCTTTACTTCTCCTCGAACTTCTCCCGCAGTTTCCCTAAAGCTTTCTTCTCGATCCGGCTCACATACTCTCCTGTCAAGTTAGGGCTAAAAAATTTTTGAAAAATCTTTAAATTTCCACTCAATCCGCAGGGAACCATCCTGGCAGATGTAGACCTGCTCCACAAAAGTCTCCACCATCTCTCTGGTCAGAGAGTCAAAAGGGGCAAACTGTCCCAGCCGCAGAACGGCATCTGGTTCTTCAACATCTGTATGTTTTACATCATACACCTTCTGCCTGCATTTTTCAATCTCTGACAAAAGCGTGTTTATCTGCTCGTCCAATGCCATCTTTTCCTTTATAAAATCTTCCCGTGACAACAGTTCATCCTTGTATGCCTCATATTTTTCCAACCTCTGACTTGTCAACCTATTGACTTCCGTTTCATATTTAATAAGAAGTCTCTCTGTTTCTGCAGTCTTGCTGGCCGAAGAGCATCTTGACATTTCCACAATTTCCCTGTCAGCAACTACTGCAGCCATCTTTTGAAGCATAGCCAATATGACATTTTCTATCTCGCTTTCTTCTAAGGTCTGAGGGCAACATCCAAATTCCTTTGTCATATTCTGAATACCACAACGGTATGTTGCTCCTTTTGTCCCCTTAGACCGGACTCTTTTTACCCTTGATATAATGCGGTTACAACCGGCACAGCGAACCTTATCCCTAAGTGGTGCCATTTCCTCCCGATGGTAGGTACCGCGCTTCTGTATTCCCATATTTACTCTCTCGAATACTTCACGGGAAATAATAGCCTCATGAGTATCTGGGACGATAATCCATTGTTCTCTGGGCACATTACGGTCTTTCCCGCTTCCTACAGCTGTCGGCTTCACCTTTCCATACACAGTATCACCGACATATCGCTGATCTTTCAAGATTGAGAAAATAGATGCTGTTCTCCAGACACTCTTCTCACTCACCGTTTTACATGGAAAGTGTTCTCCCCTCTGCCGCCGCAACATCAATGGTGCAGGAACCCCCTCCCTGTTCAAGGCATTGGCAATGTGGGCTTTCGGTATCCCCTCCAGTGCCATATGAAAAATCCTGCGAACCACTGGGGCTGCCTCCGCATCCGGAATCAGACTCTGCTCCGAAGATTTCAAGTAGCCATAGGGAGCATATGGGGTAATAAATTTTCCCTGCCTGGCCTTCATTTGCCTTACACTGATAATTTTCTCTGAAAGATCTTTGCTGTATAAATCATGCACCAGATTTTTGAATGCAACATCAAAAAACTCTCCGGAAAAATCAGCAACTCCGCTGTCAAATTCATCATTTACCGAAATAAAACGAATACCGAGAAAAGGAAACACCTGCTCCAGATAATTGCCAACCTCTATATAATTTCTCCCAAACCGTGAAAAATCTTTTACCATTATGACAGAAATCACTCCCGCCTTTACCTGCTCAAGCATTTTCTGTACCCCGGGCCTTGCAAAATTTGTCCCACTATACCCGTCATCACAAAACTCAACCGCTCTATAGTCTGCAAATTCCTTGTGATTTCTCACATAATTCGTTAATATTTCGCGTTGGGATGTGATGCTATTGCTCTCCTGAAATTCACGGTCATCCTCGTCCGACAATCTTAAATACAGTCCGATAACATGCTTTTTCATGTTTCTTCACCACTTTTCTTTGCAAAACCATTCAAAAATGCAAGAGCCTTTTCATATTCATCTGTGAATGTAAAGTGAATACTCACGGAATTTTCGTTCAATACTACCTTTTTAACCATGACAGAACACATTTCCTTTGTCAATTTCTTCGTGTCCTTAAAACAAATTAAATTATTAATCCAATTTGTCGTCACAATTGGTATCTGACTGTTCTCTTGCAGTTTTGTATTTGCAATCTGCAATTGTTTCCTTAATTGTTCACTATCAGTCATGTATTTGTCCCGTGTAACGGCATATTCCTTTTCCGTGAGAAGGCCATCCTTAAAATCAGCATAAAGGTCGTTTCTCTTTCTCCTCAATTTCTGTTGCTTCTCCTCCAGAATACGAATTTCCTCCTTCAGCCTGCTGATATATGGACTGTTTTTTGCGGTTTCAAGCATGTCATCCATCAGTTCCTTCATATCAACCAAAAGTTCCAGCTGTTTCTTACAGGCCTGAAAAATATAATTATGCAGCTCTGCTTCATCAACGGCCCTGGAAGAACAGCCCTTTGTCTTGATGTACTTATTGGAACAGTAATAGTTGTAATGAACCAGCGACCCGTCTTTCCGAAAATAACCGCTGTCACGATGGACACCACTACCGCATATCCCACATTGAACTATTCCGCTTAAAATGTTTTCCGTTCTCTGTCTGTAGGATTTTTCGGCTACCTGTTGTTCCCGTTTTCGTCTGCTTTCCGAAATCAGCCTTTGGACTTTTTCAAAAGTCTCTCTGTCTATGATTGGTTCATGGGTATTTTCAATCAAATTCCATTCTGATTCCGGAATCACTTTATTCTCCCGTCCTTTACAAAGAAGGTTGCTGCCTTTTCTCTCTACGATACAGCCTATATAGCAGGGATTCTTCAAGATGTCCACAACAGCAGACCCACGCCACAAAGCATTTTCTTTCCCATCATTATGTCCTTCCATGTAACGAAGTTGAAGCTGTGTGGGAATTGCCATATCATTCAGTCGGTGAGCAATGGAAACTGAACCCAATCCTTCTGCCCGCCATTTAAAAATCATACGGATAATCTCTGCTCTTTCGGCATGCACACACAGTTTATAACGATACTGCTCATCCCGTACATATCCATAGGGCGGAATCTTACCCATAAATTTACCTGATTTCTTTTTTATGTCTATAGCCGAACTTACTTTTCGGGAAATATCTTTTGCGTAAGTATCATGCAGAATAGATTTAAGCGGAACCAACAGAGTATCGCTTTTTCCACCATGCAGACTATCAAAATGGTCATTAACCGAAATAAAACGGATACCCAGATAAGGAAATATTTTTTCCAGATAATTGCCGGTTTCCAGATAATTTCGTCCAAAACGCGATAAGTCCTTTACTACAATACAATTTATCGACCCATTTTTTACTGCTTCCATCATGTCTGAAAATGCAGGTCTCTCAAAATTTGTACCTGTTTCTCCGTTATCGACAAAGGTATGAACCACTTCCAAATCCTGGCATCCGCTGATATATTTCTCTATCATTTCTATCTGGTTCTCTATAGAATCTCCCTGTATTCCATTATCTTCAATTGAAAGACGTGCGTAAATCGCCGTATGATAAAGAATCTCTGGCTGAGGCTGCCTGTTTTCAGTCCGCAGCGTTTTTCTGCTTTTTCTTGCCATACGCTCACCCCTCTCTCGCTGTCAGCAAAAAATGCTCCATTTGCTCACTCTCTGCATTGGATATATTTTCTCTGATCTTGCTTTCAGCCATGGCCGCTTCCAACACTTGCAGCACGATTTCAAACTCATCCCTGTATTTGAAGTGAACCTTAATATGTTCCGAATCCATCACAATGATTTCTTCCACTGTCATTGCTAAAAGACCTCGATCAAGTTCAGAAATATTCCCCTTGTCTTTCAAACGTTCAATCCATGGGCTATGAAGTCCTTTTTCCTTTACCAGTGAAGATACCTCGCTTTCCAGAGTTTCAATTGCCTCCTCCAGCTGCCTGCAGGACACCTCATAATCTTCTTTCATTTCAAGGTATTCCTTTTTTGTTAAAAGGGCTTCCTTATAATCTTCATACACGGATATTTTCAATTTCTGATATCTGATCAGTTCCTTTTGCCGTTCCTCCAACTGTCTGCATTTCTTTTGCACTTCCAGTTCCTGTAAGGGTAATTTTGCTATGATTCCATTCAACTCATCCATTGTACTGATAAGAGAAAGGTGTGTTCTAATCATTTCCAACACTACTTTACTCAAAACATCTTCCCTTATTCTGTGACTGCTGCATACAGACTTATCATTTTTATTATTGGAGCAAATATAATAGCAATATTCACCTCCGGCAGACCGAATCTTTTTCCGAACCATATTCCCCCCACAATCACCACAACGCAATAGTCCTGAAAAAAGATACAGCTGTGTTCCGTCAGGTGCTGTGCGTGTATCACGGAGCATCAGTTTTTGAACGATATTGAAATCCTCTTTTGAAATAATTGCTTCATGGGTATCTTCCACCCGAATCCAATCTTTTTTATCGACCTTTATCCGCTTTTTCACTTTATAGTTCAGGGTTTTCTCCTTTCCCTGAACCATAACACCCGTATATATCTCATTTTTTAAAACACGCTCCACTGCCATTGGAGACCATTTTGCCTGTGGTTTCAATTTAAACGAAGTCGTATAACGCCAGTGCAGCAACATCTTGTATTCCATGGGGGACGGTATACCGTGTTCGTTCAAATAATCCGCAATTCTCCGGTTATTATATCCCTTGATGCGCATATCAAAAATATCTCTGACTACTTCTGCTGCCGCAGAATCTATCACCAGTTTCCCTTTTTGTTCCTGGTCTCTAAAATAGCCATATACAGGAAAACTACCAATGTAATCTCCACGTTTTTGCCGCACTTCTATCTGGCTTCTTACTTTGATAGAAATATCCCGGCTATAGGAATCATTCATAAGATTTTTGAAGGGCAGAATAATATTGTCTGTCTGACTATCTATATCCTCACTATCATAGTGATCATTGATAGCAATAAAGCGTACTCCCAGAAAGGGAAAAATTTGCTGTATATATCTTCCTGTTTCGATATAATTACGTCCAAAACGAGATAAATCTTTTACGATAATACAGTTGATTTTCCCCTGCTTTACATCCTCCAGCATGGAAATCAGTGCCGGCCGGTCAAAGCCTACTCCGCTATACCCGTCATCCACTTTTTCATCACAGACCTGAATATCTTTTTTGTCTTTTAAAAACGAATAAATCAAATCCCTCTGATTGGAAACGCTATTACTCTCTGCCTTGTCTCCATCCTCTTTTGACAAGCGGATGTACAAAGCTGCCTGATATATTTTTTTGATACCTGTATTGTCCGACAAAACAAAAGACCTCCTAACATGTTTTTGTAGTCAGAAAAACACATTAGGATGGTCTTGTATGTATGCTGTCTCTATTTCTTTATCCCTGACTAAAGTCTATCACAATAATTGCTGTGCGTCCAGGCATTTTTTAAGTAATTGCTTTCTGATTACACCATCTTCCAATGACTGTTTTCATTGGTATCATGTCATTCGGAAATACTGTATCAGCCTGTCTACAAGAGTAATATCCGTTTCTTCAAAAACAGACTGCACCACCATATTTCCGCATTTGCATAAATAAGGATTCTTTATTTTTTGAATATAATCTGCAATTCTTTCTTTTTTTGGCAGATGACTTTCCACCATAATATCCTGAATATCTACAAGTTCGCTTCTATTGACTTCGTCAGGATTGACTGACCGTAACTGTTCTAAATCCAACATGGTATTTATTGTCAATCCCTCCCACCTAATATGTTGTATATCATATGAAAAAACCGGATTGTCCTATTCATGTTACTTTATCCGCTTCTGATTCTTCCATATTATCCCTAACCCGGCCCACCTGTATAATCGCTACATCTATCCCCAAAAAGAGGATAAACAGGCCTGCCAGAGCAAGCCCGCCTATCTCGCACAATAACCTCATTTTTTCCGCCTTTCTCCCTGCCCTGGCCGACATCCGCTCAA
>OFHM01000128.1_pt1 | contig 72293 bp, 93 predicted proteins | sample 1521311 | NCBI WGS metagenome assembly OFHM01 (sample SAMEA3504083, study PRJEB24116) | mouse gut metagenome | biome: mouse gut; feature: mouse-associated habitat; material: faeces | place: Denmark | collected 2011 | reverse complement strand
GCTATATAATTATGGTAGGGTTGGAATACCCCTAACCTAAAGCTTGTGGAGAAGATGTAAGACTTTTTAGCTTCCATGTTAAAAAGCTGTTTTTTATGAAGCAAGAAGCTCCCACTTCTTTAAGTGGGAGTAGTTCACATAAACTTAAAATATTTTACAAAATAATAGGACTATATTTTATTTTTATAAAAAGAACATATTGGATAGATTTATCATTATTAATAAAAATGGAAAAAATTTTTATGATAATAAATCTGTCACTTATTTTAAGACAAATTACAGGTCTTGTAATAGGAAATCCAATAACCATTATTATCACTATATTTTCCATTTTCATAGAACTAATAAAACTTTTTGGTAAAATTTAAAATAACATACCCTTATTTTTGAAACTCCATCAAAAATAAGGGTTTTTTATTGACTTTTTTAATATAGATGATATAATAAGATTGTGGATATTAACTGCATTTCGTCTAGCGAAGTGTTATAGCCATTAGCTTAGTCTAATGGCTATTTTATTTTGTAAAGACTTAGTTTCTAACTAGGTCTTTTTATATTATTTGATTTTATTTTTTAGAAAAACTATAATTAGTATGAAAGTTTATAATACTCAAAAAGAGAAAAAGAGAAAAGGAGAAAAAATTATGATTAAAAAAGAACTTATGGAAAGAATAACAACATTAACAAAATTAGGGTATATTCCTAAAAGAGCTAAAAGAAAAGGAAAATCTGTAGAAATTGCCTGCTATCCATTAAGCAAATTAATTGAAGGTTTGAAAAGCGGAGAAGTGGAATTTCCTGAATTTCAGAGAGATTTTGTAACAACAAAACAGATAACAATTGCAGCAGGTATTTTAGTGCAATCATTGTCTCCAATCGTTGTAAATATCGTAGGAAATAAAGTGCGGGTATTAGATGGCCAGCAAAGGATTTTGTCATACTGGCAAATAACCGATCCTAAAGGATTTTATGAATGGTTGTATGGCGGAAAAGATGGAAAAGAAAAAATAATCATCTTTGATACTGAGAAAATTGATAATGGATACAAAGACACTATAAAAGTAAATGCCGACAACTGGGAAAAATTACAACAGCTAAATGGCTGCAGTTTTAATGATTGGCCAAAAGAAATCCAAGAAGAATTCTTAGAAGCATATATAGGAATTCAAGTATATGAAGGCTTATCAGAATCAGAAGAAAGACAAAACTACTGTGGTCATAATTCAGGAAAACGTTCAATGCATGCAAACGAAATGGCAAAGGCAGCAATTCCAGAAGAAGAATGGAAACTCTTAAAAGAATACCAAGACAACGAGGCATTTGACGCTATCAACGGGCTGAAAAATAAGCTTGAAGAGAAAATTATGACAATTATTGATTGCCTGATGCTCTCAAATAATTATACAGTCCCAAGTGGCGGAAGCGTACCAAAGTTTACAGATGGAAGAAAAACATACATAGGCTCTCTTAGTGGTTGCGATGAACTGAAAGAAAAATTAGATATTCTTGTAGAAGAATATTCTGATTTTACTAATAAGAAATGGGCCAATCTTGGGAAAAGTTCCCCTAACCACAGATATAATAAAGTTTTAAACAGGATTGCATTTTTCTGTTACTTACAATACAGTGAGCAATTAGAAGAAGAAGGAAAAGATAAACAATTTATTGATTATCTAACAAGAATGTTTAGAAATGAAAATCTCAGAGATTTGAGGATAGGTGGAAAAAATATCGCTTATGAATTATCTCAAGGTACTCAAGCATATCATAAACCAGAAGATATTACGAGAGATATAGTTATACCATTTGTAGAAGCATGCGCAAAAATAAAAACAGCTCCCAGAAAAATGGGAAAGGCAGCAATCGCAGTTTCTGTAAATACCTCATTTTTTGGTCTTGACTTGAAAGAAGAACAAAAAAAATCAATAAAAGAAGTTTTAACTAAAAGTTACAATGTAATAAAAGATAATATTTGTTACTAAAAGGGAGGTGTTTTCATGAGATATCATCCGCTTTTAGAAAAATTTACAGAAGAAATCTTGAATTCATTAAACGAGATTCCTGTAATAGGAGAAACTGGAACAGAGATTATAACTATTAAAAAAGTTTTTTTTGGTATTGAGCCCTACTTTTTAAACTCAAAAAGAAGCATGATGGCAGACAGATTGATTATTGATAATAGGGGTGTTAGATTCTTTATAGAATTAGACATTTATTCAGATCAAATGTCCAGTAAAAATGCCGAAAGACTAAAAGAAGCCAAAGAACATAATATGAATGTCATCTGCTATAGAGGTAAAAATATAATGCATGCAGGTTTAACCAATTCTGAAAAAAAGGCCTGGATCAAAAGGGAAATTGTAGCAGGAAGTTTTTTTTATGTAAACAAAGCTGTTCCAATAGATGTTGATTGGAAAGGGTCAAATATTAAGGTTTTGGATTTTAATCCGCATTTTTCACCGCTATGTGCCCAAATGGTAACTGTCGAAGGAGAGAAATTCTATGTATTCAAAAATTCAAAAGCTACTTCTAAAAAAATAGAAAAGCAAAAAAGAATATTAAATATAGATGAATATCATATTGCAGGCTCAGAAGAGGTTGATATATCTTTTCTAAAATAATTTTTTAAAGCATCACAATATTGTGATGCTTTTTATTTTTAATATAATTTTATTTATAATACTTAATATATAATTTTTATCAATAACTTTGGAAAAATCATCATTTACAGTTATTAAGCTTAAATAAAAAGCTTGTATTAACATAAGAGATTCCCCACAACCCAAACCTGGAAGTAAAATATCATCTTTAAAATCAAGATTACCAATATTATTTGTATTATTTGAAATAAAACTATCAATATAAATAGTTTTAGTATTATCAATATTATAAGATTTTAACTGTTCTATATTTTCTCCATTAATTTCATTTTTAGAATTACCAATAACTTTTAAATTAGGAATTTTTATTAATTCATCCCCTAATAAAGGGCCAAAGCTATCCCAAACATATTCATTTGTTCCAATACAGACGAAAGTTAAATCATTTTTATTTTTTTTAATAAAATCTAAAAATAAATCTTCATTTTCAAATATCATAATTAAATTTTTCCTCCTTATAGTAAAACTATACACTAATACAGTCTAGCACTATGTACTGTTTTCAATTACACTGTGCGTTGATATATAAACCCAACAATTTCTAAAACAGCTTCAACACATTCAATCCTTTCAATTTTATTTTCATTTGTAACACTTATAAGCTTAATATAATAATCTCCAAACTCCTCAAATTCTTCTGAAAAGAAAGCAGCTGGTTTTAAACTTCCTTTTTTAATAATAAAATCCCCAATTCTATACTTATTATCATCATTAGTATAAGCAGCTGCATCAATAACAACTACACAATCATCTTTATGTTTTTCTAATATCTTAGGAATCTCTACAGGAATTGTATCACGATCAAGAGGATTAGAAGTTCCACCAAAACATATATAAGAACTACCTTTTAATAAATCTACGCATAAAGGTCCAAATGAATCAAAAACAAGTTCAGGAGTACCTAGCCCAACAAAAACAAGTTTTTTATTTTGATTAAGTATTTCAGTTAATATTTCTTTATTTTCATTCGTTAACATATAGTAATCCTTTCTTTAACAACTATAACACGAAAACAAGTTTTCTTCAACGAAAAATTAACTATTTTTGACAACATTAATTATAATGTAATATAAAAATTTGTTGTTATTATCTGATTGACAATAACAATAAAATAAAGTATAATAAAAATAGATGTTGATTTCATTTTTTATGAAAGGAGAAAAATAATGAGAGTTTTAGATGCAAATCCTGATAGCTGTGGTTGGAGTATTGAAACATATTGTACAGGATATGGTTGGGATCAGGGAAACAAAGAGCCTTGTGGAGCCAAGCTTGAAGTAGCTGACAAAGATTTAAGATATAGAACACATACAGATATTTCAGGAGTAACAGATGGGTATTACGTTTTCGTGTGCCCGATTTGTCACTGTTGCACGGAATTGCCTGAAAAGAAAATTCCTGATAGAGTAAGGATGATGGCGAGAAGGAAAAAATATACTAGCTGGACTCCTGACATTGATTGATACGTAGTTGCACTACTAATTAAATTCTTAAAAGTAACTAGATTTTCTAGTTACTTTTTTTATATAAAAATCAAGATTCTTTAAAATAAATATATAATTTTATATTGCTAAAAGCACAATAATGGTGTATAATATATGTATAAGAAAGAGAAAGGAGAACAGAAAATGAGAATAAAGGTTATAATCAAAGATAATTGTGTAGAAGCAGTTATGGCTGATGAAGAAGCCTTAAATGCTAAAATCGAAATTATAGACTATAACGGAAGTTCAGGAAACGAAGATTTATATTATAAAGAACTTAACGAAAAAGATATGAAGTATATTGATTATGATTTAAAGTTTTGCGATAACGAAGATTAATTATAAAAAAACGTTAAAAAACAATAGCCTATAATAATGATACCATGAGTGAAAGGAGAATGAAAATGAAAATTAAAGTTATGATAAGAGATGGAATTATTGATACCGTTTTAGGAGACAAGGAAGCATTAGAATCTGATTTAGAAGTTGAAATCGTTGACTATGATAGAAACTTAGGGGATGAAGAACTTTTTAATAAACACTATGATGAAGAAGGAATGAGTGATATTCCTCATCTAATCGATCATTGTGAAGAAACAACAGAGATGTAAAGAAAAGACCCAAATACTCCTTAGTATTTGGGTCTTAAATTTTAAAACTTACCAACAAACATCATATCTGAAAAACCTTTATAAAAATCCTCAGCTAAAACGATAGTTTCATAATGCTTCATTTCTTCAATTTTCCTTGCCGCAGCGTTTACCTTTCTTTGCTCCCTATCTGAAAGTTTTTCTTTTAAAGAAGCACTAGAAATACGAGCTTCATACATTTCCTTATTGTCACATAAAGATTTGTAATGTTCGAAAAGCTTCTTTTTATTAAAAAATTTTTTATAAGCAAAAAGACCATAGATGAAAACTTCATCACAACTTTCAGCAAATAAATAAACGAAAGAAAGCGCTAAAGAATCCTCCAAAGGATTAAACTGATGTACAAAGAAATAATCAGAATACTTTAAAGCATTCTCTAAACTTATAACAGGAATCTCGAATTTATGACGAACTATCTTTTGTAAATCTCGGGAACCCGCAAACATTTTAGCAGCAAGACCTTTAAATCCTTTAATAATACGAAGGTCTTCACACCCCCAAGAAAAACAATCAGCACCAACATAGTTACAAAGAATATCATCGGCCTTTTTTAACACCTCATCAATAAAAGGAGCCTCATCCAACTCATTTTGGCTAATATTAAACTTCTTTCTATCTAAGAAACCAACTTTAACACCAGAATTAACAAGAGAATGAAACTTTTCTACAACTGAATTATCTTTTGTCACTACAAAACCAAGACTCCAAATCTTATAAGGTAAAGAATCTTTAATAAACTCAAGATCAAAAAACACCTTAATAGGATTCTCAGAAATAACCTCAAGTTGTTTTCTGTAACTAGATTTAGAATGTTTTCCAGCAGCCCAACTTTTTGCCTTTCCTAACTCATCTTTTATAAAGGTAGAAGCATTAAAATACTTCATGTTGTCAGTACATGAAACATTTTTTTCTAAAACCTCCTCAACTGTATTTAATGTTCTGTTTGCTAAGTACAACATGTTTATTTCTCCTTTTCTCTTTTTATTTTTATTGTTTTACTTCATGAGAATATTATACCATAGTAAAATATAAATATAAATTTAAAAAGAGGAATTTATTTTAATTTACAAATACTATGTTATCTGTTATAATCTTTATTAGATGAAATATTTTGCACGAGCCTCTCTTAAACATAAAAGTGCTAAGAGACTTGCGCAAAAAAATAGTAAAATCAGGCTTATTATATTATTATTTTTAACTAGTTTAATATCTAATATAATATATTTTTAGCTATTTTTACTATAATATTTTATTATTGGCGATATTTTTTATCTATTATTGCCGTTACCTCCTTACGGAGGTATGTATTGAAACAGTATCTTCCCATTTAAATGCCCCCTCTTTATCAAGTTACCTCCTTACGGAGGTATGTATTGAAACAATAAAGACATTGAAATATTAAACAAAAATAGAGGTTACCTCCTTACGGAGGTATGTATTGAAATCAAAATGAGGAATATTAATACTTCCATTTTTTACGATAAGCTCCCCACCACATGATGGGCAAAAAAATTTTTGATTCTTATAATCATTAGATATTACCTTATCGATATAAACTCTTTTATTATCATTATTAATTGCTACAAACAAAAAATCCCTCCTTTAATATATTGTTATAAAAATTATAACAAAAAATATATAAAATATCAATAAATATTTTAGATTTAATCATTTATACTTATAAATCTTAGCTAAAAAATATGACTTATTTAAATTTTACATGAATTTTACTTTACTTTTAGACACACATGTGCTATAATTATTCTAATGACAAAAACTAAGAGAAAAGATAGGAGGATATTTTAAGAATGAAATACACTTATGAAAATACAAATTTAATTGTTGAACCTAATAACTGGAATGCAAATAGTCCTAAGGAAGTACTACAATATGCAGTAGGTGGTCTTTTATATATGCCAGCCACAAATACAAAGATTGCAGATACTTTAATTGAAAAAAGACACCCAGAATATACATCAATTTGCCTTTGCTTAGAGGATGCTATTGGTGATGATGTAGTAAAACAAGCAGAGCTTTGTGTACATGATACATTAAAGAAACTTTATGAAGCAAAGAAGGATGGTCTTATTAGTATTGATGACTTACCACTTATCTTTGTTAGAGTAAGAGAACCAGCACAAATTGAAAGAGTTTATAAAATTTGCGGAACAAGAGCATTTAGCATGATTACAGGTTTTAACCTTCCTAAGTTTGATAAGTCAAACTGTGATGAATATATTGAAAACTTTAAAAAAGTACAAGCAAAAGTAAAAAAGACAATCTATATCATGCCAATTATTGAAAGCAAAAATGTTATGTATAAACAACACAGAATTGAGCAACTTCTATATTTACATGATAAGCTATCACTTATTTCAGAAAATGTACTTAATGTAAGAGTTGGGGCAACTGATTTTTGTAGCTTATTTGGAATCAGAAGAAAAATGAACTCAACAGTTTATGATATGCGAGTTATTGCAGATTGTTTAACTGATGTAATTAACGTATTTGCTAGAAACTATGTGTGTTCTGGACCAGTCTGGGAATTCTTTAATTCAGAAGGAGTCGAAGGCGCTTGGTCAGAAGGGCTGGAAAGAGAGTTGTTCCTTGATAAGTTAAATGGATTTATTGGAAAAACATGTATCCATCCATCACAGCTTAAATATATTGCAAAGAACAATATTGTAACATATGAAGAATATCAAGATGCTTTAGGAATTCTTGGTATGAGTGGTGGAGTTGTTGGAGTTGCTAAGGGCTATGGAAACAACAAGATGAATGAAGTAAAGACACATACAAACTGGGCAAGAAAAATCATTGGACTTGCAGGTATTTATGGTGTTCTTGCACCTGAAAATGAAGAGAAAGGGGAAGAATAGAATGTATTGTTTAAGGGTAGAAGATTTTATTGACGTTAAAGAAAATAAAAGTTCATTTGAACTTAATGATATGGTTCATATCTGTAAAAGAAAGAATAATACAAAAAGACAATATCTTTTTGTAAACAAATATCAAGCAAAACATTATCCAGTTTCTCCTAAAATGGCGCTCAAACTCTTTGATGAATTATATGAAGAGATTACAAAAAAAATTACAAATACTGAAAGAATTCTTGTTGTTGGTTTCGCTGAAACCGCAACAGGAATTGCTCAAAGAATTACTCATAAAAGCATTTTAGAAGAAGGAAAATGGAAATCTTTAAATATTGTATACCATCTTCAAACCACAAGAGAAGATATTGATACAAATAAAGAAACAATCAAATTTGATGAAGAACATTCCCATGCTGTTACTCAAAAGCTTTTTTATGGTAGTGATGTTCCAATTTATGATAGAGTACTTTTTATTGAAGATGAAATTACAACTGGAAATACTATTTTAAACTTTATAGAACAGTTTAGAAAACTAAACCCAGGAGCAAAATATGCTGTAGCTTCTATTCTTAACTGGCAAAACGAAGAGAATTCTAAAAGATATGAAAAAGAAGGAATTGATACAATTTATCTTGTAAAGGGTAATATTAAAGAAAATCTTCCAGAAATTGAACTTGAAGAAAATGAAGTTTTAATAAAAACTGATTGTAGTAATGATAAAAAAGTTTTAGGAAGTTACAATAATCCAAGAGCAGGAATGACAAGAAGTGATTTTAAGGAATATATTGAATTTCATTTTGATAGATTACAAAGTGCCTTCGCTGCTTGGTGGGGTGATAGAGTAATGGTAATTGGTACAGAAGAAAATATGTATCTTCCAATTTTAATTGCCAACTGGCTAGGTGATAACGCAACTGTAAGGTCTACTACAAGAAGCCCTATTACAGTATCTAAAGAAGATGGATATTTAATTTACAATGGAATTCAAATACCAAGTGTATATGATACTGAAAGAACAACTTATCTTTATAATATTGATTCTACTTATGAAAAGGCTTTAGTTGTTCTTGAAAGAGCAACACTTGGATTTAAGGAATGTATTAGAGACGGATTAAAAGAACTTGGAGTAGAAAAAACGATCTTTGAGAAGCAATAACTAATATAGAACACGATAGAACACGCTATATATTCTGTATGGCGTGTTCTATTTTTATTCAAAGAGTATATAGTAATTAAAGTAATTTAAATTCAATTGTGCCGAATTTTTTATTTTCATATACTATATATAGTAGTTATATCAAACAAATAACTACTATATACAGTATGTAAAAGTTAAGCACAGCTGCACAGTAGTACTGTTTAAGATATCCAATCAAAAAAGGCAATTCATCTACGCTGCAAGCAGACGCAGTATTCTTACCATCAAATGTGGAATAAAAAATATAAAGACTAGCATATAATTTTTATCTTTGTTATAATATTATAAGAAAGTGAAAAGCTATAAGCAACAATAAATGATGCTTAAAAAGAGAAGAGGAGGAAAAGAAAAATGATTAGACAAGACGAAATTTTGGCAGACCTACATACCCACACGAATTTTTCATTACATGCTTATTCCACTGTAAAGGAAAATATTGACGAGGCATGTAATAAAAATTTGCAGTTTCTGGCTATCACCGATCATTTCTATGGAGATGGGACTGAACTGCAGCAAAAAAATGAAATAACGAGAATTAAGTATCTACAAAGAACACTCGATAGATCTGAAAAAAGAATTCACATATTAGGAGGCGCTGAATTTAATCTAAACCAATCTGTCCCACTTTATTATAAGATGAGAAATCTTTCCTGGAAGATAATTGGGCTTCATTCCTGGTTTGTTGATTTTCCAAACATAACTCTTGATGATGTTTATGATATGTTTAAAAAAGCAGCAAAGAAAAAAGTACAGGCTTTTGCACATATAGAAAGAGAACTTCACAGGGTAGATGAAGAAAAGCATGGAGTAATTGACGAAGACGTTAAAAAATTTCTAAGAGATATTTGCGATTTTACAAAGGAAAAAGATATTTATCTCGAAGTTAATGAGTCTTCAATTATCAATAATGATGGAGGGTCAGCTGAAAGACTTGAGTATTGGCTTAGTTACGCAAAGGAAAATGGAAATAAAATCTGTATGGGAACAGATTCACATTATTGTTTAGCAGTAGGAGATTTTACTAAAAGTCTTGAACTACTAAATAATGTAGATTTCCCCAAAGACAGAATTCTTAACTGTAATTATGATATGCTAATCTCTTTAAAAGCGAACTAAATAAATGTTTTTTAAAAGACTAAGCTTTGCTTAGTCTTTTTTCTTGACCTCTTAACACATATGTGTTATAATATAATTATGAAATATCATAGCATGTAAAATAAAAGTCAAGAAAGGAGAATAAAAATGGGCTACGTTACAGATTACACTCTTACTACACATCAAAAAATTAAAATTGCTGACTTTGTAGAAAAAGTAAAAGAAATTGGATTTAATTATGTGTTTAGCGAAGAGATTGAATATTTAGAACTTGATATAAAAGATAATCCAAATTGTGAACAAACACTAGAAATTGCTAGTACTGAAAGCTATAAATGGTATGAAAATGAAGATGACATGAAAGAACTTTCAAAAGCTTTCCCAGATATAGTGTTTATGCTTCATGGAGAAGGAGAAGAACCAGGAGATCTCTGGCTAAGTTATCATAAAAATGGAAAAGTGCAAAGAGAAAATGCCAAAATAACTTATGGAGAATTTGACGAAAGTCAATTAAAATAAAAAGCCCTTAAGGGCTTTTTGTTTACTATACTAGTAGTTTAATATACTAGTTAACATTTTCCGATTTTTTAAAATTTAAATCGTCTATTGTTTTTTTATGTCTAATTACATGTTATAATATATTAAAAGTAAATAGAAATTTATCTAGAGAAAAGGAGAAAATTATGAAGCGATATGGTTGTTTTAGATTGGGTCCTACAAATGGAAATATTCCTTATTGTATATTTGAGTTTAATGATATTATAGAAAATATCGATTTACTTAATACAAAAAGCATAAAAGCTTTAGCAGGAAATTTATTTATTGATGGACGTTCTAAAAAGAAAGCATCTGTGCTAAAAGAAGACATTATAAAAGAATTGAAATCAGAAAAAGTAGGAAGTGAGAATTTAGAAGATTGTCTAGGTTCTACCCCAGAACTTAGAAAAGTTACTACAATTAATGATTTCATAAACACATATTATAAAAAATAATTACACATATAAAAAGGAGGATGATTATGGCGACCAAAAATTTAGCATTAGTAATTGTATTTATTGTATTTTTTGTGAAATATGTATTGGCAGTTATTAAGAAGATGAGAGGATATGATAACAGAATCATCAGTAAAAACTCAAAAAGAATACAGTGCACATTCTTTGCTTTATTTAGTCTGTGTATTACTGTTATATATCTTTTTAAAGATAATGGACAAATGCTGTGGAATATACTTTCTACAATAAAAAATTATTCTGCAGAACCACATGTATTTTTACTATGGGGCTGGTATTTTATATATTCTTTTATTGGAAGGATTTTATATAATTTCCTTATAAAGTTTATTTTCAGCCTTAGAGAAATAAAAGACATGGAAGCATTAAAAACTTACTACTTTGCCTATGATACTCTTCAAAAAGACAGAGAATTGTTTAAAGGGAAAGAAAATGAAAAGTTAATGAATGAATATATTGATAATGCATTAATAGAGCTTGATAAACTTACAACTAATAAAAGAGATCATGTAAGAATGACAAGTATGCGATATATACTTTTTCAAATCCTGATACAGAAGATGCCAGAACTAAGCTTAGAAATAAAGAGAATTGAAGAAGATCAGCAACGAAATTTAAGAAGATATGCTCAAGAAATTTCAAAATTAGAGATACCAGATATGCAAAAACAAGCTATAGGCTAAAATTTAGAAAATAACGCAGTTTCAGCTGCGTTATTTTTTATTAAATTTATCTTTACAATATAACACATATGTGTTATAATATAATCATATTAAAAAGAGAAAAGGAGGATGAAAATGGAAACAACAAACAGTATGCTACTAAACGATTATGAGGTAATTTGGAAAGATGAAACAGTAACAAATAAAGATATTGAAAAGGCTATTTCAAAAGAAAATGCCATCAGAACAAGCTTAAAGCGTAAAAAAATTGCATGCTTTTGTTTATCTTTGATTTTTGCTTGTTTATACAAAGTTTCTCCAGTTGGAAATGCAATTTCATATCATATGTTAACCATTTCAACTATATGTTTTGTAGCTTGGGCAATTTTATTTTGTAGTCATTTAGAGAAAATTCCAAACACAGAGCAAATTTTAGGATTTTTACAAGAAAAACATCTAGAACTACTAAATCATCTTAATAACTATAAACTAATAAATATTGAATTTGATAATGATAATTATTTATTTCATTTTATGGATAATAATAATAATATAAAAACAGATTCATTTACAACAGGACTTTTTGGAAATGTATATAAAAAATATGAGAATGGAAAAACAGTTAAAGTTTTTGACTTTTCTTCATATAACTGGGATGAAGCAATTGAAGAACTTGTAAAAAACTATAATCCAGCTTAAAAAGTAGTAAAATAAAAATAGTGTAGCTGTAGAACCTAATTCTAGTTAAAAATATTGAAAGGAGAAAAGGAATATGGATATTAAAGCAAAATACAAAATTGGAGACATTGTAAAAGTAAGAGCTGACAAAAAAATTATTACAACTTGTCCTTTTTGCGAAGGAAAAGGTTTCAAGATGATTGATGACTTTGACAATGAAGGAAACCCTTCTAAAGAAAAAAGATATTGTCAAAATTGTGAAGGAAATGGACAATATGAAACTCGTTCAAATAAAATTGAAGTAATCGAAGGAGTTGTCAAAGGAATGCATATTGATATTATCAAAAAAGAGGAGGATGAATTTGAAGAAGCAGCATATACCGATGAAAACATGGCAATTATGATTGATTACTATGTCAACACTCCAGATGAAACACATTATGGATATGGAACCTATAGAGAAAAACAAATTGTAGAATAATAAAAATTAAAGCAAAGAAGTTACATTCTTTGCTTTTTTACTTGCATTTATGACACATGTGTGCTATAATATAGTAAGAAATTGAGAGAGGAGAAAAATATGATTTTTTATGTAACAATAAAACATAAAGAAAAACAAAATAAAAGAGTAATTATTGAAGCTTTAACACTTATTTTAAAAGATAATTCAAAAATAGATGTAGAGTGGGAATCTTCTGATTGGAGTTATGGCGATAAAGAAACTTATTGTAGATTAAAAGGAATACTATTTAATGAAAAATACGCCAACGAAAACCTTTCTTTAATAAAAGACAATATTAAAGAAATAAAAGTGAAAGCCTATAGTTTAGAAGATGATAAAGAATATAATGCAAAAGTATCCTACTTAGAAGTAAGAGACGCCCAAAATGTGTGTATTTTTGATTTAGAAAAGGAGGAAAATTAAAGAAAATGGAATTAGTAAAAACAAGTTATAATAAAGATGATGTAATAATATTATTACAAGATGTAAGAGGACGTGTCCCTGTACTTGATACTCTAGAACGTGAAAAACTTAATCAAAAAGGGGTTCATTATTCAGAAATGCTTCCTCTTGAATATGTTCCAACTGAAAAATATATGGAAATTTACGAAAATAGCTTAAAAACTCTTTCATACGAAACAGCCTGTGCAGTAGCCACTCTTTCAAAGAAAATCATTGAAAAACATGGTAAAGAAACAGTAATAGTGTCCTTAGCAAGGGCAGGTACACCTATTGGTATTCTTGTAAAAAGATATATTAAATATAAATATGGATATGATGTAAAGCATTATAGTATTTCTATTATTAGAGGAAAAGGAATTGATGTAAAAGCAATGAATATGATTATAGAAAATCATAAAGCCGAAGATATTCAATTTCTTGATGGCTGGGTTGGAAAAGGTGCTATCAATAAGGTTTTAGAAGAAGCCTGTGAAAATCTTAGAAAGAGTGATATTAGATTTAATCGTCTTTCAAGTAATTTAGCAGTTCTTTCAGACCCAGCAAGTGTAACTAATATGTATGGAACAAGACAAGATTTTCTTATTCCAAGTGCCTGTTTAAATGCAACAGTAAGCGGTCTTGTTAGTAGAACAGTTAAATTAACAACAATGACTGATGATGAACTTCATGGAGCAGTTTATTATGAAGAACATGAAAATGTTGATAAATCTATGGAGTTTATCGAAACAGTAGAAAGTTATTTTAATTCTGTAGAAAGTAATTACTTTAATCCAACAAAAGCAGAAGTTGATCCTACTTTTAAGGGAATTGATGAAGTTATTGAAATTGGAAAAAAGTATGGAGTAAATGATATTAACAAAATCAAGCCAGGAGTAGGGGAAACTACAAGAGTATTGCTTAGAAGAGTTCCATATAAAGTCTTAGTAAGAAAAGATGCTGACCATAAGTACCTTGAACATATTTTAAGACTTTGTGAAGAAAAAAATATTCCTGTAGAAGAATATCCATTTAGAAAATATAATGTTTGTGGAATTATTAAAGATGTAGCAGACTTATAATAAAAAGCCTTGAGAGTTATCTCAAGGCTTAATTTTTATAAAGATTTTCCGTTAGGTTTTAAAGTTGCAACCTTTAGTACAGGTCTAGGCTCAGAGTACTGATCTGTACCATTAGGTCTAAAAACAACAATTCTTTTAGCAAGTCCCCCAGTTTCTTCTTCTTTGATGTAAGTACCATTAGTTTTACAAACTGCTTCTAAAAGCGCCTTGCACTTTAAGGCAACCTTTACATACTTATCATGAATCTTTTCCCATTCAAAAGGACTCATCCAAGAAGGACCAAAGCTTCCAGACATTACTTCATAGTTTCCAAAATGAACAGAATCTTCACTTATAAGAACTTCAAAAAGTTTACCTTTCTTGGTAAGTCTCTTATCATGTTCATTTTGTAACCAGTCAGCGAAACGATCAGCAACCTCCTTAACCTCAAAATCCTCATTAAAGATAAGATTATTCATAATTTATTCTCCTTCCTTTTCTCTATATTTTATATTTCTCTTTTACCTTTAGCTTAACAAAATACTTCCCAAACAACAAAGAACCCCAAAAATACCAAGCACTCCTGCAATATGAAAAACTACAGGATAATCATCTAAGCTTTTATAACTTATTGAATTTTTAAACATTCTAAAAAAACAATAAAATGTAATAATAGCATAAGATGCTAACCCTGCAAACAGTGCCCATTTATTAAGAGTAAAGATAGAAACAAAAAGAAAAATAGATGCGAGAATTAATGCATTTGTGTCTTTATTTACATTCTTTTTAGCTTCTGTGTAGATAGATTCATTAATACCGTCTCTAGCGGCAGAGTTTGGTGGTATACAAGTATTGCAAGCACAACCAAGATTATCCACTCCTATTCTTTTTAAAACATCTTTAGGAATATTAACCTTAATTTCTTTCCCGCAATACTGACATTTTGTTGTTACCTTTCTTGTTTTAAGCATACCCTTTTCTCCTTTCATAAATACTTATACAAATATTATATAAAATTATTTAAAAATCCTCAACATCTAAAAAATTGTTAAGAAAATCACAAAATTTTGTTGTAAAGTTCATGTTAATTCGTGTATAATTATAGTAAATAAATAAAGAAAGGAGAACATTGTTTTTTACAATGTGAAAAAAATTATGGAAAATAAAAAAATGATTAATAAAATTTTATATAAAATAGGACTATTTGCCTTGTTATTAATAATAGGGGTTTTAATAAATACAGTAAAAGTAGATGCTGCTTCTAAAATAAGCATGAAAAATAGATATACTAGTCAATATAAACTATCAAATTCACAAAGAGATTTTTGGAATCAGACATTAAAAGAATACAAAAAAGGGAAAAAAGGAATTGTTGATATTCATACTAAAATGACACGAAAAGAAACAGAAAGAATAGTTTATAATCCAGAAATTTTATCAGGACTTTTCTACACAGATGCTTTAATTTTTCCTTGCACCTATGGAATAAAAACAGATGGTTCTGGGATTGTTATGCATGTTAATATGAATGATTTAAAAAAAGCAATAAATTCAAGTTCTTCTAACCAAAAAAAGATAAATAAAATTATAAAAAAATTAAAATTATCAAGAAAAACAAGCCAGATGGATGCAGTTAAAAAGATTAATAACTATCTTATTAAAACAATAAGTTATGATTATTCTTGCAAAAGATATAGATTATCAGACGCATTAAAAGGAAGTACTACCTGTTCTGGATATGCTAGAGCATTTTGTGCAATAGGAAAGACAATAGGACTTGATGCAAGATATGTTGCAGGGACTGGAATAACAAGTACTCAACGTGGTTTTCATGCATGGAATAGTGTAAAGATTGGAAATAGCACAAAATATTTAGATATTTGTTGGAATGATAGTACTAAAAATTCAACTAAATATTTATTAATATCAAAAAAACAAATATCAAAAAATCACAAATCAAAACCATCAAATAATAAAAATATAATTTATAAATATATTTAGTTTAAAGGGTGCCACAAGTGGCACCCTTTAATAATTGCTTTTAAATGTATTTTTTTATATAATAAATTTACAAGTAAACTGCATACAAACAAGTACAGATATGAGGGTACGAGTTTATGCAAATTTAAAAAGAGAAAAGGAGAAAAGAAAATGACAATTAAAGAAATCGTAAGGACAGCAACTAATAATACCAGCATGGTGGAGATGATTAAGGAAAATCTTATGAGGGCGGCTCGGATGCTTACCAGCAGTTCTATTGAGGAACACAGCTGGAATTACAAGCCGAAACAGAAGACCTTCTACACCTACCTCCACTCCTATGACATGACAGGTATGGGATGTCTCCCTGAGTATCGTTATGATGCTTTCGAGGTCAACCATAACGGCCTTAGGCTGAAAATGGCTTATGACAACGAGACCTCAGGCTACGAATATTATGCCTACATAAGGCAGGATGATGTAGTGGAAGGCAGCGATGTCGATACTTTTGTTAAGAAACTCTCAGAGCGTCGTTACGAGTTCCTTAACAAGCTTAAAGAGGAGCTTGCAAAGAAAGCAACTGCATACCTCTTAAAGCATGAGGAGGAGTATTGTAAGTACCCCACAGTACACAGAGCACGAGGTGGTATTGCTACACGCTCTTTCATCGTGTGGGCTTGCGGTGGCAGCAAGGAAGAAAATGAGAATATGAGAAAGGAGGAAGCTATTGAGATGAAGGAAACGATTCTTGGTAGATTTTGTTACTGTTCAACAGAAGACCTTATCAATTTTGATGAGTTCTATCCTTGTGTTTTTGAGGATGATTCTGAAACAGAAGCAATATTCAGACTCAATTCTTATATCGACCTTGTAATCTGGAGGCATCGTCCTTATTATGAGGACGTGTTAGAGGCTCCTGCTCTTTATGCCCAGTTCGTAGTAAAAGGGTATCATGAGAGTATTAGTCCAGCCTACACTGCTGCTGTTTGTGCTGCTGAGATGCATGAGCGAAATGAGTGCGAATCTAAGTTCCGCACATTCGTGAATGACATGGATAAAGCACTCTGGCTGGTTGAAGAGGGGAAGTACACTGCATGTGTTCCTATCATCTTCACTCAGTATACAGACAGGATTCTTGAAAAGGCCCAAAAAGCATATCCTACAGATATGTTTGCCTTCGAAATTGTCAAGAGACCTGTGCCTGTATTCTCATATCATCATGATGAGGATGAGGCAGCAGAGACCTGTATTAAGGTCACTGTAAGTAACCCGTTTTAAAAACCTAGTCCTGGCTAAAAATTAGCCAGGGCTTTTCTAAAATTAATTAAAAGAGAAAAGGAGATTAAAAAATGAAAAAAATAACCAAAAATGAACCATGGAAAGAAGAGGAACTTTTTTTTACAAACCAGAAAAACAAAGAAGCTGAAAAAGAAGAATTCATGAAAGAATTCTCTGATATCTGGGATGAAACATTAGGAAAGATAGATGGTATCTGCTTATATCTTACAAGTGCAAACAGAAAGTTAAAAGACGAAGAATATCATCATAAAAAGCTTTCTGATGTAAAAGAACTTTATCTAAGTGAGTTAAGCGAAATTTTTGATAGAACTCGCTTTTCTAAAGTTGAAATAAGAAGACCTTCCAGCATAAGCGATGAACTTGAGGTAGTTCTTTGGGTACAAATTACAGAGGGTGCTGCAAATGGACATGCTGTTTATGTAAGATTTTGTACAGATGAAACTTACGAAAATGTAAAACATGCTCTTGAAAATGAAGAAACTTCTGAAAGAGTAAAAAGCATGTATCTTGATAAACTTGCCAATACCTTTTTTGAACCAGATGCTGAAAGAATTAAAAAAAGTGTCGATTCTGAAATAAAGGACATAATATCAGATGCAATTTCAGAAGTGAAGGATAACTGGATTAGTAGTTTTTCTTTAAGAAAAAATGATGCTTTAGAAGAAATTCTTGAAGTATTAGAAGAATCAACTTTATATCAGGACATTAAAGATATTTTAACTTCTGAGTATAAAGATGACGATCTCATTATTTTTTCGCTTAATGGAGTTTCAGAACCAATCATGACACTTAATAGACAAACAATTGTAACTCATGATTTTGTATGGTAAAAGGAGGAAAACATTATGACAAAATTAGAAACACCTATGGTATTAAACTACTTTTTTACATCAAAAGTAGATAAGGAAGCAAAGAAAGAAAAAATCGTTGAAGCTATTCTTGTTGAATTTGATAGCCTCTTTAAAGAAAAAAATACCTTAGTGCTTTTCTTTACAGCAACAAAAAGCAGAAATCTCATTAAAGAATATTTCCATAAAGAAGTTTACTCCTTAAGAGAAAACTTCAAAGAACTTCTTTTATCTTTATATGAAGACGATTTTGATGAAATTCGTTTAATTAATAAAGATAATGAGTTTTCTGTAATATTTTATGAAGAAACAAACAAAACCACCAAAAGGGGAAAGCTTGTAAGTATCAGATACTGTGAAAAAGAAACTTATGAAAAAAGAAAAGCAGATATCAAAAAGCTTCCCTTTAATGAGGCTGTAATAGAGCATTGCTTAGACATTTTAAAAAAGAGCAAAGAACTTTTAACAGCAAAAGAAGCTTTAAATATTTTAAAAAGTGATCTTTCAGAAGTCTTTGTTCAGGCAATAATGCAAAACGAAGATTCATGGGATAAAAATCTTTCCTTAAAAGAGAATAATGTCCTTGAAGATATTAAGGAATTTTGGGAGGAATATATACTTAATAACCCTATTTATCTTGATCTAAAAGAATCTGTTTATTTTATTTATAAAGATGCAGATACTTTGGATTTTAGATTTACCAATAGTGAAGTTATTTATAGTTTAACAAGAACGAGCAAAGTCGTATACGACTGGAACTACTAGGAGGAAAAATGAAGAAAATACTAAAAACCTTATTAACAGGTTTTGAAAATACTATTGTTATTCTTGCAATTCCGTTTGTTTTTTGTTTAGCTACATTTTTACAATTAGCAGATGAACTGAAAGAAAAAGAGATGTAACAAAATAAGCGACGTAGCAATAGCTGCGCCGCTTATTATATTTATTTACTTAATTCTAAAATTTCCTGATATTTTTCTTTTATAAAAACAGGAGAATATGTATAAACACCTTTTCTATTATAGCAATTAACCTTGCCTTTATTAGCAGACATTACAGCTATAATATCAATCATATTAAGTTTGCTATAATCATGTCTAAATGTATCTTTTACATTTTTCCATTCAGTAGATCTTCTTGTATTAACATAAGAAGCTATTCCAAATTCCTTTTCATTACACAAAACAGTAAAATCAATTCCATGTAAATCTTTTTGAAAATCATATTCTACATATAAATCCTTAAATTCTCGAAGTTGAAAAAATAATTCAAGCTCCCTATGAAAAGAATTATATGCTCTAAAAATTCTTCCTGTAATTTCTTTACTTGTAAATGTTATACTATTTTCTACAAATAAAGGTTTTACCTTATACAAAGCACCTGCTTTGCTATTTCCGACTCGTTCACAATACATCTCTAAATACTTAGAGGTAACCTCCATAAGTGTAGGAACCTTTAAATTTTCATAAAATGCTAAGTAATATATAAAGTTTATGTATGGTAGATTTGATTTTTCTACAGCTTCTGAAAAATAAAGGTCATATGTAGTACTGTTATAAGGTTTATGAAAACCTATTCTTTCAATTTGTTTCCTGATATCATTAAGTGTTAATGTTAAAGGTTTTTCAAAAACACCTTGCTTATTCTTTAAAATAATTTTATCAGGTGTTATGATGATGTTTACATTTTGGTAAGCATCTTTTAATTTTGAACTTAATGCCATTTTTTCTCCTTTCTTTTTATGTTTATAAGTTAATTATAACATTTAAAGTTAAAATAGTAAAGTAAAATATTGAATTTTAACCGTTTGTATGATAAAATATTATTAAAGTTATGAATGAAGACACTATAACGACGCAGAATATATTCTATGTTGTTATACAGCTACATTGCGCCCAACGAAAGGAGAAAATTATTTTTATGAGAATTTGGTTTAACCATTGGTTTAGTACAGCCTATAATTTGATAAAACAATTAAAAGATACTGATAATACATTAACTATTATAGGTAGTTCATATAAAGATTTTATGCCATATAATATTTTATGTGATGAATGGTATAAAGAACCTACAGATGAATTAACTTATATAGACTGGTGTATTAATTTTTGTAAAGAAAAAAAGATAGATATTTTTATACCTAGAACAAAAAGAATTCTAATTTCAAAAGAATATAGAAGATTTGAAGAAATTGGAGTTAAAGTTATGGTTGATGATAATTATGAACTTATAGAAACTCTTGAAGATAAAATAAAAACAATGGAACTTTGTAAACAATATAATATCTGTAATACTCCAGAAATTTGTGTTGTAACTAATATTGATGAATTTAAAGAAAAATATAATTATTTAAAATCAAAGTATCATGATGAAGATATTTGTATGAAATATGCAAAAGATGAAGGAGGACTTTCTTTTAGAATTATAAGAGAAGGACTTGAGGATATTAATTCCTTAAAAGAATATCAAGGTTCACAAATCATATATGATAGAGCAGTTCAGATTTTAAAAAGTGAAAATTCTTTTAATCCAATAATCTTGATGGTTTATATGACAGGTCCCGAGGTAAGCATTGATAGTTTAATGACAAAAAAAGGATTTATTGGATGTGCAAGAATAAAAGAAAAATCAAAAATAACAAAAATAGATGTAAATTCACCACTCATAAAAGTATCAGAGAACTTTGCTAAAATAACAAATATTAAAAGACCATATAATATGCAGTTTATGTATCATAATAACACAGCTTATTTGCTTGAAGTTAATACAAGGATGGCTGGAGGAACTTATAAATCAGGACTTGCTGGTATTAACTTTCCTTATTTAGCATATAGTGAACTAGCTAATATTGATTTTGAGTTACCAACAGATATAAAAAATGTAACTCTTACAACAATGGAAAGTCCAATAATTATAGAAAGGAAGTGATAAAATGATTTTTGCAACAGATTTAGATAGAACAATAATTCATTCAAGTAAATTTATTAAAAATAAAGCAGATGCTATTTGTGTAGAAACATTAGATGGAAAAGAAATATCATATATGTCAAAAAGAGCACTTTTTCTTTTTAATGAATTAAAAAAGAAAGATACTTTAAGAATAATTCCAGTAACAACACGTTCTATTGCACAATTTAAAAGAATAGAACCTCTTCAAAGTCTACCTTTTGCTATAACAAGTAATGGGGGAACAATACTTTATCATGGAAATGTTTTAAGTTCTTGGAGTTATAAAATTAAAGAGATTGTAGAAAAAAGAATAAAAGAATATGAAGAAATTAAAAATATTCTTGATAAACATAAAAAATATTTAACAAGAGTACCAACTTTAATTGATGATATGTTTTTCTTCACAAAAGTAAAAGAAGATGAGAAAAAAGAAATAGCTGAAATTCTTGATAAAGAATTAAAAGACTTAACTTGGGAATTTACAATCCAAGGAATAAAACTTTATATTATGCCAAAAGAAATTTCAAAAGAAAATGCGTTAAAGTTCTTACGAGAATATTTACATGAAAATTTCTTAATAACTGCAGGTGATGGAAAACTTGATGTTGGATTTTTAAATATGGGAGATAAAAGAATAGTTCCAGAAAAAAGCGAAGTTATTGAATATTTAGATTTAACAAAAAAGAATTATAAATTTGTTCCAGAAGGAATGAAAGGTCCAGAAACAATATTTAGCGATCTTATGGTAATGTAATATGACAAATAAAACAGTGTGACTATACAGCAATGCTGTTTGTTTTTGTTAAAACACAGAAGTGAACAGCATATTAAAACCCTTACCGCTCCAGTGTACATGCCCTAAATACAAAAGATAAAACATAGGACGACCGCTCATATACACGCCCGCAAAAAGTTGTCAGACTTTGAGGTTCCTGGGCTTTAGCTTGGGAGGAAAGGAGTTTTTATGACAACATTATTTACAATCATCGCTGCTGCTGTTGCTATGTTTTCTGCTGAGTCTCGGACTCTCAGGATTGTCTGTCTGGTCGAGAGGACACTTTGGATTAAGGTAACAGAGGAGCAGGCTGCACGGTTTTTGGCGCTTGTATAGGCCAATCCGCACAAACTTATGCGGATTAAGGATCACATTCTCTACGAGAACGGAAGTATGGTCCCGAATTGCATCTATGTGGGAAAGAAATATGTGTCTTTGGAAACAAAGACCATAGACCTGTCCGTGCACGGCCTAACGAACCTTACTGGGTTAGAAATTACACCCAGTAAGACAACCGTGTTTGTTCGAACAATGCTTGACAAAGCAGCGCTCGAACACGGTGATGGAGATTGCCTGTTAGGTTATTTCCATACCGAAGAGTTGATTGAGGCTCGGCGTCTTCGTGATGCCAAAACCGAAATCGTCGTGCGGTCCAACTGAATTAGACTCGGCGCTTGATAATGCGTGGCAACAGAAACAGCTATAAATTAGAACCTTTCCCTCGAAGGTTCTTTTTTGTTTGCATTTTTATCAAAAGTTTGTCTAAAATTTAACGAAAAAATGATTTTTTTGTGAATATAAAATTAAAAATATTTATATTATGATATATTTTCCTTAATTGAGGTAACCTCAAGTAAAGGAGAATAAAAATGATTAAAAAACAAAACAATATTTTAAGTAATACAATCTTAAAAAATTGTATTATAATTACACTTTTTTTATTTTTTATAATAATTTTTACAAAACCAGTTTTTGCATATGGAGAAGATGTCTTAGAAGAAGATAAAAAAGTTATGCTTTCAATGGAAAGAGTTAAATACTTTAATTCAATATTTAAATATACAGATATTGATTTTGAGGTAACATATAATGATTATGTTTTAGCTAGAAAAATTTATAAAAAAGTTATGAATTCTAAAAAATCAGTAGAAAAAATAAAACTATCTGATGAGGCTACGCTTGATAGAGTAATTACAATATTAAGCTATGAACATTTTTATTATGAACCTCTTTTTATAAACAATATAGATGAAGAAAAAAACTACATAGTAGCTTATTTTAATGTAAATAGCATCAAGAAATCAAAAAAAACAAATGATAAAATAGAGAACAGAATAAAAGAAATTATACAAGAATGTAATTTTAATACTAATATGACAGTATATGAAGCAATTGATGTTTTAGATGATTGGTTTATTAAAAATGTAAAATATGATTATACATATAACGCCTTATCTATAAAAGATCCCTTATTTAAAGGAAAAGCAATATGTGCTACATACAGTGAAGCTTTTCAAGAAATATGTAACTATATTGGTATAGAAGCACACTTAGCAGTTGGTAGAGAAATAAATCATGAATGGAACATTATAAAAATAAATAATCATGAATATATGATTGATACATGTTGGGATGCATGTACAAATTCAAAACAATATTTCCTAACAACGCAAGATCAAATGCTTGAAAGTCATGGCGGAGTTGTTGATATTACAAATAAAAATAGAGAAAAAATAAAAAACGCCTATAAAATAAATTACGTAATAGATAATGGAACACATAAAAATGTTGATGGTTTTATTCATGATGAAAATATTTCTTTCAAAAAAGCAAAAAAACTTGGATATAATTTTTGGGGCTGGTATAAAGAGCCTTCTTTTTTAACTAAAATAAATAATACTACAGATCTTCTTTTAGAAAGTGAGACTTTACTAAATAATGTAAATATTTATGCAAAATGGGAACCCATAAAAAAAGAAAAAACATATAAAATAAATGGGTCTAAAATAAACATAAAGTTAAATAAAGATATTATTTCTATAAATCCTACAAAAATAAAAAGCAAAAACACAAAAATATATTTAGTATACAAGAACAAAAATAACACTTCTAAAATTATAAAAAAAGAAATAAGAAAATCTTTTAAATTAAAAGATATAAATAACAAACCAAATATAAAATTAAAGATTTATAATAAAAATAAATTAATAAAAAAGATAGATTTAAGAAAAGATTTAATATAAAAAAGAGTAGCGTATAGCTACTCTTTAATTATTTAGAAGAATTAAATCAGAAATTTTTCCAGTAAGTCTCATCCACTTTGTTAAGCAATACATACTAAGCTTATGTAAGGATAACTTATCTGCAATGTCTCCAAGAATCTGATAACACCTTCTTTTTAATGATAATAAATGATACATCATAAATAATCTCATATTTTAATCCCTCCTTTTAAGTTATTGGTTTTTTAAGTCTTATATGGTTATAATAATCATCTCCACATTTATACATAGGCTCTTTACTTGCCCAAGTTGGAAATGTTAATAACTCATATTTAAACTTGATATTATCTTTGTTTTCCAAAAGATTAGATAAAAAATCTTTAGTAAAAGGCTCAAGATAAGAAAGTGGAATAACCTTTCCATATTCGTTGTTTGTCTTTTTTAAATAAATTTCTTGAACAGATTCGTAAATTTTATTCAACCTAATCCTCCTCTCTTAACAACATACTTTATATTCATTATACAATAATTCTCTCAAAAAGAAAAAGACCACACTCACATTAACAAATTACGTTAATGTAAGCATAGCCTTAATCTTACCACTGGTTGAGAATTCTCACTGGGTCACAGATTGTAAGCCCAGATGCTGTCGTAAAGGCAGGCTTCGCGAGGACAGAAACTCCGCTCCAAACCTCGTTGATTGTAGGGAATAAGGGGGATTTTTTCCCAGGAACTGCCTTTTTCAAAGACTTGTCAGAACATCTAAATCGCAAAACACGATTTCCGTTCCTTTCCCCATAAAGAATGACAAGTCCAGAATCTTTCCCCAGAGGCGTTCCGTAAATGTCAAGGAAAACATCGCCCACCATTGAAAAAGCCCGCTCAGGGATCTCCTCGATTTTGGTTTCAATGCCTTTCCCCAATAATATATTAGCGAAAGCCTCCTGCCACATGTCGTAACTGCTTCCCGAGCAGACATGTGTCATTTCATGAACATAGAAATGACCATCCTTTTCGAGAATCGCAAAACCGCTAGATTTCACGGCTCTCCAAAAGTTTACCTTAGATCCGCCGCCTTCGCCAGAAAGGTCTGCAGGAAGTATAGTATTGTCAATTTCAAAACTATAGTCCCTTACAGAACCCTCCAAAAAGGAAGCACTAGCAGAAGGATTGTCAGCATTGACAACCTCTACTTCCCGTTCATTTATAATAACAGGGAACATCCGCTCCCCGCCTTTGGAGAGATAAAATCCCTCGCTATTAGTAGCAGCCACTACTAACGGAAAAAGATCAATGTTCTCTTTCTTTGTGAGGGCAGATTCAACTGTAGTAAGGTTTAATTCTCTTTTTGTCATGGTTTTCTCCTTTCTACCCTTATGGGTAAATACAACAACAGTCTGACAAAAGAACTGCTGAGGCATATACGTGATCGGCATCCTATGAGTTTTTATGTATTTAGGATACGTATATGAGGCGAATGGATTTATGGATTTTCGTTGATTAGAGCTGCCTAATCTTAATCTACTTCTCTTTTACCATTCTTTTTTTGAGCAACGCTCTATAGCGAAGCTATAACCGATCTCTATGTTATTTTTCTAGCCTTAAAACTAAAAGTTACAGCACACTTTAGTTCCTGATAAGGAAAGAAAAATAACTTGATAATAATATTTTACAAAATTTAACGCATAAAAACAAGAAAAGAGTAAGGCCAAAACCTTACTCTTCAAAAACAACCTCACATTCATATTTTTCTCCATTATCATAGTAAAAAACTTCAAAATAATCAAACCCAGCCTGATCGCCGTATCCATTAGGTTCATAAACCATATCTATTGCTTGTTCTGGGACATATTCGTAATCATTAAACCATTTATTAAATCCTTCAACATGGTTATAAGTATCTCCTCCACGCCTACCATTAGGATAAGCATCAATACACCTTTGAATAGTTTCTAAGACATCATATAGTAAAGGCAATTCCTTTTTAGAAAATGGCCCCATTTCTTCTGTTTGATATCCATCAGCATCTCCAAACATAAAAGTTACCTCAATATAAAAACCATCTTTAATAGGCTCGTTAATCTTATTCTTAATTACAATTTCATTTACTTTCATTTTTATCCTCCTTTTAAATATTTATTATGTTATTACAATTATATCATATCATACAATATATAGCAATAAATATTTACATATAAGTGCAAATATGCTATACTAGGAATATAAGTAATAAAAAAGGAGAAGAGGATGAAAGTATATCATGTAACAAAAAAAGAATATTTAAATTCAATCTTAGAAAAAGGAATTATTCCACAAATAGGAGAACGCTCCAAAGATTGTGGAGAAAAAGAAGAACTTATATTTTTCTTTCCAACTAAAGAAGATATGAATTTTGCTTTAGGGCAGTGGTTTGGAGATTGTTTTGAGGAAGACGAAGAACTTGTTTCTTTAGAATTAACACTTCCAGATAATTTTCCCATAGAAGAAGGAGATGTCGAATATGAAGTAATTTCTAAAGTAATAATTCCAAGTAAATATATTACACATATTAGAGAGGAGTGAGCGAGATTATTGTAAAAAATCTAGAAGATTTTAACTCTGGAAAAACAAATATTTGTTTAATTACAGGCCTTTCTGGTTCAGGAAAAACAACCAAAGCATTAAATATGTTAGGTAATAATATCCATATAGAACTTGACTTATTTGAACAATGTTATTTGTTCCCAGACTTAAATGAATTAAGACAAAAAGCAGGAGATGTCTTTTATGAATATTTTACAGAACATCCAGGAAAATACCAGGCTCTGCAAAATAAAGAATTTTTAGGACTTGCTCTTGGAAATGAAATAAAAAAATTTTTAGAATATGTTTTATTATATTGTAGAGAACATAATGATAAAAAATACATCATAGAAGGCGTTCAGATTTATTGTTTTTTAGATGTAGAAGAAAATAAAGATTTAGCTTATATTGTAATTAATAAATCTTTTATTTCTTGTATGCTAAAAAGAATAAAAAGAAGTATTACTAAAGACAAAGAAAAACTAAAAAATTTGGAACTTATAAAAATGTTTAATTGGTATAGATGTGAGTCAGAAATACTAAAAACATTTATAGAAGTATTAAAAACTATTTAAAGAGAAGGAGGATTTTATGGAACTTACAGAAAGAGATGTTAAAGAATTATTAAGAGAGGCAAATGAAAAGACAAATGATGATAGATGGATTAAACATTCCATCTGTGTAGGAGAAACAGCAAGGACTATTGCAAATGAATTAAAACTAAATGGTGAATACGCAAATATCTTAGGTTGTATTCATGATATTGGTAAAATGGGCCAAACTGATTTTACTGATCATGATATTTTAGGATATGAACTTTTAAAGGAAAGAGGATATGATGAATGTTTTGCAAGAATCTGTATGACACATTCCTACATTAAAGGAGATTATACATGTGTTGCAGGCGGAATCCCTGAGGAACACCCTTATCGAACAGAACTTATTAAGGAACGTCCTTATAATATTTATGAAGAAATTATTAATCTTTGTGATTTAATGTGCACAACAGAAAGAATGCCTATGGAAAAAAGACTCCTTGATCTCGTTATCCGAAAAGGAGTTCATAATAACACAAAACACTTTTTAGAAGGGGCTATAAAACTTAAAGAAGAATATGATGAATATTTAGGATTTGATTTATATGGACTGTTCCCTGAATTTTATCCTTTTAACGAGGCATATCTTTTATATGATACAGATGGAATTCATCTTAGTATTTATGATAAGCTTTATGCAACGAAAGCAAAAGCAGAAGATAGACGTGATATCATAAAAGAAAAAGAAGGCGGAGATTGGGATATTCGTACAATGCCTATAGTATAAAAACAATTAACAGCATTTTTATTGTTGTTATATTTTAACAAACCACAACAGCGTAGTTATATAGTTCTACGCTGTTTTATTTTTGTTCTAAGTATATATACTAGTTAAAGGAATTTAAAACAAATCCTGCTGAATTCTAGTCATTTTATACATATGTAATACTCTTTATGTAGATACGTATTATCCCATACTATACGTATAAAATTTTAAGCACATTAAAAAATATTAGATAATATTCATGATTTTTTATCTTATTACCACATAATATTAAAATAGTTCCACAGTTGCATAAAAATAGTGTACGTTATATAATGAAAAATAAAAAGGACGTGATTTTTATGAAAGTAGGAATTTTAACATTTCATTGTGTAGATAATTTTGGCGCAATGCTTCAAGCATATGCCTTAAAAACATTTTTGATGAATAATGACATAAATGCCAAGATTGTTAGGTATGAACCATTTTGGTTAACAGGAAGATATAAATTATTTCCTTTTGTTATTTCTAAAAATATATTTAGCTCAATTTACTGGTCTTTTAAAGGATTTAAAAAGAATTTATCTAAGGGTAAAAATTTTAAAATTCAACGAAAAAATATGAAAAAATTTAGAAAAAATTATTTTAATAAAAATAATTTTAAAGTTTTAGATAAAAATCAACTTGAAAAATTATTTCTAGATACACTAATAGTAGGCTCAGACCAAATTTGGAATCCTAAAATTACATATGGTTTAAAAGGAATTTATTTTGGAGATTTTTCATACGAAAAAGTAATTGCTTATGCTGCAAGTTTAGGTAATGAAAAATTAGATAAAAAATATAGTAAAAAGTTTAAAGATTTATTAAATTTTGTAGATGTTGTTTCTTTAAGAGAAAAGCAATCTATTCCATATGTAAAAATGCATACAAAAAAAGAAGTTGTTTGGATGCCAGATCCTATATTTTTACTTAACGAAAAAGACTGGGAAAAAATATTAACGCCTCCTTTAGAAAAAGAATATATCCTACTATATGAAACATATGAAGATAAAAATTTAGAAGAGTCCGCAATAAAAATTGCAAAAGAAAAAAACTTAAAAATAATTAATATAAATCCTCTTTTTGAAGATAAAAATATTATCTCTAACTATACATCAGGTCCTTCTGAATTTTTAGGATATATTAAAAATGCCTCATACATATTCACAAATTCATTTCATGCAACTGCTTTTAGTATAATTTTTAATAAAAAGTTTTTAGCAATGCCTTCTAGTGGTGCTATAAGATTAGAAGATATATTAGAAGAATTTAAATTATTAGATAAAACCAAATTAGAAAACATAGAAGAAAAGCCTAATTTTAATTTTATAGAAACTAAAAAAGATGAATTATTAAATAAGGGAGGCTCTTTTTTACTAGAGAATATTTTATGATAAAAGATTTAGTTTCAGTTATAACTCCTGTATACAATGGAGAAAAGTATGTTAAAAATATATTAGAATCAATTCTTAATCAAACTTATAAAAATATAGAATTTTTTATAGTTGACGATGGCTCTACTGATAACACAATAAAGATAATTAATACATATATAGATTGTTTTAAAAAACAAAACATTTCTTTTAACTTAATAAAATCAACACATAAAAATGCATCAAGTGCTATTAATAAAGCGCTTCCCCTAATAAAAGGAGAATTTCTAATATGGCCAGATGCGGATGATATTTTAGAACCAACATCTATAGAAAAAAGAGTAAATTTTTTAAAAGAAAATGATTATAAAATAGTAAGAAGTATTGCCTATTATTTTGACGAAAATACAAAAAATAAGCTATCTATAAAAGAAGAATGTTTTGAAAATCTAGATAAAAAAGATTTATTTTTAGACATATTATTTAGCTACACTTTTGTTTGTTGTGGATGCTATATGATTCATGTAACTGAATTTTTTGATATTTATAAAAATAAAAAAATCCCAGAATATGATATAGGCCAAAATTTTCAAATGCTATTACCTTATCTTTATAAATATAAATGTTACACTATAAAAGAAGAGCTTTATGGAGTTTGTGTAAGAAATAATTCTCATTCAAGAAAAGCATTAACACAAAAAGAAGAAGAGAATAAGTATAATGATTATGAAAAATTAATAGATGAATTAGTATCTATAATAAATATTAAAGATGAGTATATTTTAAATAAAATAAGAGCTTGGAAAAACTTTAGAAGATATGAAATAAATAAAAAATATAATAATAAACAAAAGGCATTAAAAGCAATAAAAGAACTTAAAAAATATAAAGAGATAAGTTTCTTTAATTACATAAAAAGAATAATAAGAATATTAATTAGGAATACATTTTTTGAAAAAATACTTATGAAATTATTTAAAAATAATATAAGTTATCCTTATTTTTTCCAAAAATCATAGAGGATATCCTCTTTTTGTTAAGTAAAATTAACAAAAATCTCCTCGGTTAAATTAACTAAGGGAGATTCTCATGAAAGAAATAGAAAATAAATTATTTAATAAAAAAGAAGATTGTTGTGGATGTATGGGATGTGTAAATATATGTCCACAAAAAGCAATAAATATAAAGGAAGATGATGAAGGGTTTTTATATCCTTATATAGACTTTAATAAATGCGTAAATTGTAATATGTGTAAAAAAGTTTGTCCCATTAAAAACACATATAAAGAAACTGATGATAATAAATATTTTGGTTTTAAATTAATAAACTCTAAAAAAAGAAACGAAAGCACTTCTGGAGGAATATTTACAAGTATTGCAGAATACATATTAGATAAAAATGGAGTTGTGTTTGGAGCTAGTTTTGATGAAAATTTAAATATAAAACATATGGAAGTTACTTCTATTTTAGAACTTGATAAAATAAAAAAAGCAAAATATGTTCAAAGTAATATAAATAATGTTTACTTAAAAATTAAAGAATATTTAGAGTGCAATAGATATGTTTTATTTTCAGGAACCCCTTGCCAAACTCATGCCCTTAAACTTTTCTTAGGAAAAGATTATGAAAAACTAATTACAGTTGACATTATTTGTTACGGAGTTCCTAGTCCAGGAATCTGGAGCTTATATAAGAAATATCTAGAGAAAAAATATAAAGGAAAACTAGAATCATTTTGTTTTAGAGATAAAAGAAATCATAATAATGCAAGAACAGTTTCTTTTAAAATTAATGGAAAAGAGATAGCAAAACCTCTTAATGAAGATGCATTTTGTTCAGTTTATTTTAGAAATTGTATGCTTCGCCCAAGTTGTTATAATTGTAATTATTGTACTACTAATAGATGCAGTGATTTTACTATTGGTGATTTTTGGGGAATAGAAAAAACATCTCCCGAATTTAATGATGGTGATGGAGTATCTCTTGTAATTTGTCATACACAAAAATCCCATAAAATATGGGAAATAATAAAAAATGATGGTGAATATTTTGAATGTAATAAAGAAAATATTTTACAGCCTAGACTCATAAAACCCACCGAAAAAGCAAGGAAAAGACCGCTTTTTATGAAAGCTAAAAAATACTTACCATTTAGTTTAGTAGTAAAAATCTTTTCTAAAATTTAAAATAGTTTTAGTTTACAAAACCGCATACATGTGCTATAATAAAAAATAACATAGGGGAAATTAAAAGAAAGGAGATAAGCGGTATGGCACACCATTATAAAAGCGATTGTAAACAATGCTATAGATATGAGCTGTGTCTAAAAGAGTCAAGTGACCCCATTATACGTCAAAAAAAACAGAAAGCTGCACAAATAGCTGGTTCAAATTTCGTAAAATTAGATGTTGAATCAAGAAAAGCTTATCAGTTATGGTGGTTAGTTAATGACATGCCTATAGGTATGGGTAATCATGATTGTTTTAAATCGATACAGCAACATGAAAAAGAAAGTAAAACTGTAGCATCACAACAAAAAACAAAACAAATACAAAATTAATTTTTTAAAAAGAAAAGGAGGAAAAACCAATGGTTTTAAAAATTAAAAATGACATTAAAGAAGCAATGATTAATAAAGATGAGCTTACAAAAAATACATTAAGAATGGTTCAAAGTAACGCTCAGATGGAGGCTAAAGAAAAGAAAGAAGAGCTTTCCGACACTCACATTTTAAATGCAATCAATAAAGAATTAAAGCAAACAAGACAAGCACTTAAGATGCTAGAAGATAATTCCCAAACAAGTGGAACTTTTTATGAAGAGACTGTGCATAGAATTGCGATTCTTGAAAAGTATCTTCCAAAGCAACTTACAGAAGAAGAAATTGAAGTAGAAGTTAGAAAGCTTATTGAAGATATTGATAAAACAAACAAAGGCCTTGTCATGAAAACAGTGATGTCTACACTAAAAGGACAAGCTGATGGAAAACTTATTAATCAAGTTGTAATGAGAGTTTTGGCTGAATAAAAAGAGGGCTTAGACCCTCTTTTAAATTGCAATTTTTTCACAAGTTCTTGAAGAAGTATTAATTAAATCTAAAATAATTTCCTCATTCATACAGCAACTTGTTCCACCACAGCTTTCCACAATAGTTTCTTTATCATAAGAATTATTTCTCCAGTCAAGTTCTTTAAACAAAGCTCTCAAAATAGTTTTTTCAAACAATGTTTCTTTAATTTCTGAATGACAAAGATTTGAATGCCACAAATCGCAATTTCTAAATTCGGAATTTAAAATACTAACCCTTGTCATTGCGCAAAACTGCATATAACAATTAACAAATTTACAATTATTTATTTTTGCCTTTGAAAAGTTACTACTTTCAAAATTACAATTAATAAATACACAATTAGAAATACTTGCTTTAAAGAAATTATATTCTCTAAAACTACAATCTTTATATGTTGTATTACTTAATTTTCTAGGTGGATTTTCCACAAAAACTATATTTTTAACTACTTGCATAATCTATTCTCCTAAAAAACATCTTCCATATTATTTATATCAACAATTCTTATTTCATTTTTAATAAACATAAAATCTTCCTCTTTTTAAACTTTAAACTTGCTCAATACTATCCATACTAAAAATTTTTATCTCATAATATGTACCATCATCAAGATCTAAATAACAATAATTATCAAATATTTTGACATTCCAATCATAATCTAAAAATTCACAATAATCATTAAGAAGTCCAGCATCTTGAAGTTCGTCAAATGTATCGAAATATTCAATTTCATAGCTCTCATCATCATAATGAGGATCATTTTCTGCAGCATATTCATCACAAAAATCTTCAGTTCCATATTCTTCAATACAAATTTCTATAATTTTTCTAAGCATATAATCATGTGCTCTTTTTAAATCATTTGCTTGTACTATCTTATCTAATCCTTCTTCTGTATTTGAAACAATTAAAAACATAACCATCCCTCCAATAATTTTATTTCTATTAAATCAACCCGATCAAGCGTATATGCCTTTTTCTTTTAAGTTTATAAGTAACTAAGAAAGTATTTAAATCCTGTTTTTTATAATAATATTATACCGCATAAGGTAATATTTTTCAATATAAAATTTGAAATTGCTTTATTTTTTATATATAATTTAATTATAGTATTCGGATAAAAAGTAGAGAAAAGAAAGGAGAAAAATTATGGCATACACATATGAAATCGAACGGACAATCAATGAAAATAATGGAGTTTTGGATTCTAAAACATATTTAGATATCTGCAGAAATTCCCCCCAAATTACAAGAGTTAAATACAATGATTTTGACAAATTCTTTCAAATTTGGACAAATGATAGGGAAGGAGAATTCAGGTTTCAAGTTGTCCTGAAAAAATAATATGAAAAAATACATATTTAACACCTAAGAACACAGCGCACTTAGTGCAATATAAGTTCTTAGGTGTTTTTTATTAAAAACAAAAAAGCCAACCCGAAGGTTAGCTTAATTTACGCTTATATGAAACTAAATCTTGTCGCAAGACAAGACAAAGTGACTTCATAAGCAAATTCGAGCTTTTCTTGCATTTCTACAAGAACTGCTCTTACACCCTCGTGGTTAAACTCTTCCTCATCAAGAACATCATAGAGTTTATCCTCAAGAGCATCTCTTCCAGGAAACGGAATATTAGGAATAGAGGCTACTAAATGATTAATTGCGCCATCCATTTTAAACACACATCCTGTATCAATGGCCGCAAGGCAATCTCTAAAGTTTGCCCTACACTCTTCCATTTTGAGTGCCAATGTTTCTTTTCCAATTTCCTTAATTTCAAAAAATTCTTTCATTGTCATAATTTTTCCCTCCTGGCTCTTAGCCATAAAAATGTTTTCCCTAAACTCTATACACCCTGAACTTAAAGAAAACTCGTTATTTGTTCTTTTTATTATATAAAAATATAATTAAATAAGCAAATAACTAGCACTAAGTGCTAGTTACAGTGTATGCTAAACATTTTCACACGCTTCTAGAATGTTTTTAGCAAGTTCTTTATTAATTCCTTTTATTTTACACAAATCATCAATACTTGCATTTTTTATGCCATTAATATCTTTGAATTCTCTTAAAAGCTCTTTTTTCTTAACATCTCCTATTCCTTTTATATTATCTAGTACCGATTTAGAAATACTTTTATTTCTTAATTTTCTATGATAATTAATAGCAAAATTATGAGTTTCATCTTGTATATTAGCAAGCAATTTAAACTCAAAAGAACTCTTATCTATTATTAATTCTCTTCCATTAAATAAAAGTCCTTTTGTATTATGATTATCATCTTTAACCATTCCAGCCACAGGAATATCTATATTAATTTCATTTAAAACTTCTTTTACAGCATTTATTTGACCTTCTCCACCATCAATAAATAAAACATCTGGTAAAGATAAAAGTAATTTTTCATCAGTAAAACGTCTTTTAATAACTTCTTTCATACAAGAATAATCATCAACGCCACTAAACTCTAGTTTAAATTTTCTATAAGCTTTCTTATTTGGTTTTCCATCTTCAAAGACAACCATAGAAGAAACATTCATTACTCCTCCTGTATGAGAAATATCAAAAGACTCAATTCTGTGTAAAGAATCTAACCCTAAGATCTTTTTTAAATTAGAAAAACCTTCTATTTCTTTTTTCTTCTTGAACTCTTGTTTTCTTAAATATTCATTAAGAACAACACTAGCATTTTTAATGGCAAGGTCAAGTTGTCTTTTATTATCTCCTTTTTTAGGAATAGTAATATTAAGTTTAGAATTTAAACTTTCTTTAAAAAAGTTAATTAATTCTCCTTTATCTTCAAGCTCTTTTTCTAAACAAATATTATAATTTGAAGAAATACTTGGTTTATTATAATAATATTGTTTTATAAAAGCTGAAATAATGTTATTATCTAAAGAAGAATTCATAAAAAATCGTCCAGTTTCTATAATTTTGCCACCTCTTATAACAAAGAGCACAACAACAGATATTAAATCAGATTCTCTATAAACTATAATATCAGTATCAACATCCTTTTGTATATTAATTTTTTGTTTGTCTTCAATATAAGTTAAATCTTTTATAAAATCTCTATATTTAGAGGCTTCTTCAAACTCTAAGTTTTCGGCCTTTTCATTCATAAGAGACTGAAAGTAATTTTTTATCTCTTTTGTTTTTCCATTAAGAATTGATAAACATTTATTAACCTGGTCCATATATTCTTTTTTGCAATCATTATTTCTACATGGCGCAATACACGTTTTCATATGATAATAAATACAACCATCTTTTTTAATGTTTTTGCAGGTTCTTAATTTAAAGGTTTTATTTAAAATATCAATAACATTATTCATGGCTTTAATATCAGGAAAAGGCCCAAAATATTTCGCATTATCTTTTAAAATTTCTTTTGAAGAAATAATTTTGGGATAATCTTCGTTTAAAGTAACTTTAATATAAGGATAAGTTTTATCATCTTTTAATAAAGTATTAAACTTAGGTTTATTTTGTTTTATTAAATTATTTTCTAAAATTAAAGCTTCCGATTCAGAAGTAGTAATAATATATTCAATTTTTTCAATACTTTCTCGTAAAAAAGTAATTTTCGTTCTTTTATCTTGTCCATTAAAATATTGATTTACTCTTTGTTTTAAATTATTTGCCTTTCCGATATAAATGATATCTCCAGACTTATCTTTCATTATATAAACTCCAAAAGTTTCTGGGAAATTCTCTAATTCCTTTTTATAATCAAACATTTTTGCTCCTCCTTCTATTATAATTATAGCACATGAGCGCTAATTTGTATATTATTATTTTAGATAATTGTATGGTAATAATTAAAATGTAAAGATGAATGAAGCAAAATATATGCACAACTGTTTATGGTTAAGAGCAGAGTCTTACTTAAATAATAAATGGTTTTATGCATATATGCGAAAAGTTTCCAATCCTTCTAAACCATTTATAGATATCGTAATTACAAAAGAGTCTGATACTTACGAATTTGGTACTCCTACTTGGATTATTTTGAAAGAACATGAGTATGTAAATCCAATATCAGATGAAGGAAAAGCTATTGAAAAATGGTACTTAAAATGTTTTGGTCAAAATATTGTATGGCCAAAAGAAAATAAAAGAGCTAATTTAATTAGCTCTTTTTCTTATTTAAGTTTATAAAAATAAGTTATAGATCATTGCTATTTTTAAATAATCATGATATGATGAAGGTGCAAGAGCATATGCTCTTATTATTTATAATATAAATAATAAGAGCATATGCTCTTATTATTTATAATATAAATAATAACAATACAATACAGAATAAAAAGAAAGGAGTGCTCAGTTAATGGGTGATAATAACTTGAATGACAACTCAAATAACAATACCAATAATAATTCATCTGATAAAGATACACTTAGTATAGTATTAGCAACAATATCTATTATAATTAATATTTTTTCATTGAGATTTGGAATAATTTCGCTAATAGCAGGAATGGCATTAGCAATAATTTCCAAAGTAACAAGTAGTAGTCCAACTTCTCGAAAACTTTCAAAAATAGCAATTATAATAGGCATAGTTATGTGTATTATTTTCTTTATTTTAATCGTCATAATGGCTGCAAGTGTATTTAATTTTTTAGAAACTTATGGAAATGAGTTATTTAATGGCGGACAAGTAACATCTTGGTAATAATAAAAGAGCCTTAATAGGCTCTTTTTATAAAATAATTAATCTTTGTTGTTTAAACTTTTTATTATCAAAAGCAACAATCTTTTCTTTTTGAGGATTGATTAAAATACCAATTAACTGCCCAAATCTTTCTCGTAAGAAAGACTCATTTTCAATATCTGAACTAGAATATTTAAACTCTGTATCACAAGGATGAGAATGAATAAATCCAAGTAATTCTACAGGATTTTTCTTTAATTTATGCAAATTTTCATTCATAATATCTATTTCATCAAGAACTTGTTCTAAACAAAAATCATTACTAATTGCCATATTCCCACTTCTATTAAGCAAAAGACAAGGAATAGCATATTCTACTACATAATTATTATCTTTAACGAATCCTACTAAAGCCATTTGCTGTTCATACATATTAAGAGGATGAAACTTGCCCCATCTAAAATAATCAAATATTTCTTTTTTGGCTGGAGAGCTTATAATCACTGTTTTTTTAAAATCTGATTTAGGGGTTACTTTCCTAAAAAATGAAGATGTATCTGGAAGTGTTTTTTCTATTGCATTATTAACTTTTCCTTTAAAAACTTCTTCATAGCAAAAAGATTGTTTATTTTCTTTAAAATTAAAAGTATGAAAACTATCTCCCTTACAATCATTCCAATGCTTGCAAGTTTTACATTTTTCTGATTTTAATTTAGATTCATCTCTATAAATTTTAAAACCATTTTCCCAAACATCAACGAAATTATGAGTCTTAATATTTCCTTGCTCAAGTCTTTTTGTTCTTTCAATATTAGGACATCCATAAATTGTTCCATCATAAAGAATAGAAGCAACATTTTTCCCAGTATAACATTTAAAAATTTTGCTAGAACCATCAAAATTATTCTGGGAACCTCCAAAATAATGAGTACAGCTCCAACAAATGGGAACCTCGGAATTTTCATGTTTTTTAATAAATCTAAATAGAAATTCAAAATCACTTTTATCTAGTAAAAGTCCCATATGTTCTTTTGCTCTTCCAATTAAATCAATATTAGATATTCTAAAAGAATTAACTCCCAACATACACATATTTCTATAAACTTCTGGTAATTCATATATGTTTTGTTTTGTTACTGTATAAGTAATTTGAATATGTTCTACAAAATTAGCTTTTTTTAATTCTTTAATATTATTAACAATAGTGTTATATGCACCCACCACATGACGAAAATTATCATGAGTATTAGGAAGCCCATCTATACTAATAGAAATAGTAGACATACTTGTTTTTTTACATAAGTTTATCTTTTCTTTATTTAGTAAAATACCATTAGTAACAAGACCCCATGTAAAGCCCTGGGAGACAGCATATCCCGTAAGTTCAAAAAGATCACGTCTTACAAGAGGCTCGCCTCCTGTAATATAAAGCATAATAGAATGGGGGTTATAAGAAGAAGCTATCTCATCAAGAGCCTTTTTAAAATAAATAAGTTCCATATCTTTTAAGTTTTCTTTTCCACATCTACTTCCACAATGATCACAAAAAGCATTACATCTTTTTGTAACTTCTAAAAATAAGGCTCTTAAATTATTTTCCATACTTTTTTCCTCCCCAAAACAAACAATTTGCTTCTAACACTTTTTTAACTTCATAAGGATAATATTTATTAACTCTTTTTATATCTTCCAGTCTTATTCTTCTTTTAGAATGAATTTTATCTATGCCTTTAATGAAAATATCACAAGAATCTAAAAAGTCATCTAAATCATCTTTTAGAACAATATATTTAATATTAGCTTCCAATTGAAGTTTGTTATACAAGTTACTATAATAATCTCTAAGCTCAGAAAAAGTTAAACTTTCCTTATGATTATTAAAGAAAGCATTATAAAGAATAGTTTTATGATTTAAATATAATGCCATAATCTCATCCTCACTACTCTATGATAGAATCATCATCAGTATAATTTTGGGCTTCATAAAGAGATTCCTTAGACATGGGACATCCATAAAGACACCTCATATCTCCAAAGCCACCTCGTCTAATAATAGTTTTTTCAATATAAGCAGGAATAAAAATAAAAACATCTTTTTCTTTATCAAAATCAATATCAGAAAGACAAATATATTTTTCTGATAATTCTTCATTTTTATTATCTAAAACAATTTTTGATTTCATTCCATTAACATCACCTGAGCACTTTGATGCTATTAACATTTTTAGATTTAAAATACTAATACTAGAAGGAACTTCAAGATCATAAATTCCAGGGCGTCTTTCAATAGAAAATCTAATAGTTATTCTATCAGATGCATTCCCTTGTTTCTTCCCACAATAATTACAAAATATAGAATCATTAGTAAGTTCTTTCCCACAATATTTACAAAACATAAAGCAAAATCTCCTTTCTTTTTTATTTTTTATTATAGTATGATTCTATCATATAAATTAAAAAAAGTATATAAAAATAAAAAAGAACCTTTAAGTTACCTTAAAAGTTCTTTAAAATAAGCCACTATCTTCTTTCTTTTACTTTATGCGGGCGACAGGGGATGTAGATAATTTCGCCGTTATAAAGCTTCCTGTAAGTGCCAATCTTTTCTCTGTTCTTATTAAAATCATGAACAAGATAGATGTGATTATTTTCTCTCAGACAGTCGATAGCATCCATTGCAATATCATACTGCTCCTCAAAATATGGTTTGATAAACACATTCCATACCCCAAGAGCAATAAGTAAAATGCAAGGAACAACAAACATCTCTCCACCAAGAGATGCCTTATAAGCCATATGCCTTGATGCTGCCGCATACGAAAACGCTGCCTTATGTGCAACCGTACATATTACAATAAGCACCAACACATACATGCCAAGTGCCATAAGTTCCCGCTTCCTAATGTCTTCAATTTTTCTCATAATTCAGTCTCCTTTTCTCTTTTTTATTTTTCAAATACTTGTAAAAATATTATATAAAAATTAATAAAATAAAACAAGTTAAACTTAAAAAATATAATCATGTAATTTCATTGAAGATTTTTGCCAAATCTGCTATAATAAAATAAAAGTAAAGAAATTTCTAAGAAGAAAAGGAGGATTAAGCCATGAAACTTCTAGTAACAAAAACCTTGCTTGTAAAAGCTTTAGAATATGTATCACTAAGCAATTATAAAGCAGGAGATGACGAAGAAGATAAAGCAATTATGATTTCTTGTGATAACTATGTATTAACACTAACAGGTGGAAATGCGGAAAATCACGTAGAAATTACAATTGAAGCAGAAATTGAAGAACCAGGAGAAATTGTAATTCAAGCCTCAGATCTTGATAAGCAAATTAAAGGATTTCCTAGTAAAGAAATCATGCTTACAGGAAATGATGAATTTATGTATTTTGAAACATCAGAAGATACAGAAGATTCACTAAAATGTAATATGAAAGTTGATGCAGTTAAGTCTGAAAAGTTTAAAGACTATACCCCCAGCAAAAAGATGCAAATCTTAAAAATAAATGCTGGAGAACTTTCTGATGCATTTGCCGCAAGTATTATTGGGGTTGATAAAAAATCTCCAAAGGAAGAACTTAGAAACGTAGGAATGGTTACAACAAAAGACACAATTGATATTGTTGGTTTTAGCAGCAAAAGATTATCCATTTTTACAGTTGATACAAATGGAACAAACGAAATTGTAGATGAAAAGCGTTTTACAATTCCATATATGGCTATTAAAAACATTGTAAAAATGTTTAAGAAAGGCAAAACAGAAATTATAGTAACTATGGAAAGAAATGCACAAGGGAATTTCCTTTGTTTCAAAAACGAAGTCTCCGAAATTTACACAAAAATTTTAAACACCACCTACCCTGACTATAAGAGAATTCTAAATAACTCTTATAATATGACTATGAAATTTGAGTCAGCAAACCTTAAAAGAGCAATCAGTTCTCTAACAGGAATTTCAAAGGTTAATGTAGTCGTAACTCTTGCTCCAGGAGAAGAAAATGTAAGATTTACAATGTCAGGAGATGGCTCAAAAACAGGACTTGCAATTCCCTGCGAATTTACTGGAAATAAAAAGATTATCAAAATTTATGGAAAAGATTTAAAAGAAGCTTTTTCAAATGTGACTGGAAAAGAATGTAGTTTAAATATTATTCAAGATGCACTTTTTGTCATGAAAGAAGCCCCAGGAACATATGTATTTTTTGGTTCTCTTTGCCGCTTATAAGAAAAAAGCTTTACCGCACACACGGTAAAGCTTTTTTAAATTAATTGGTATAAAAAGATAACCATTCTGAGCTATTAAGGCTAATAGTTTTATCTTTACCATCAGTACCTTCAAATTCAAGAATGATAGTTTCAGTATCAAGACCCAAATGACCATCTTTTAAAGATGTTTCAATTTCAGGAATTTTCTTTAAAAGATAATCTCTTAAATCTTCTTTCTCAACATAATGATTGCAGTAAGTCTCGTAGGTATGAGTTCTGCAATCATATTCAGCTAGCCCTATATAAGCTTTTTTTAGACCTTTAATCCCTATATAAGGCGTAATGTCTAAAAGACACTCATTCCCAATTACTGCTTCTACTTTTTCATTAAGAGTCATTTTCTCTCCTTTCCTATATTAATACTCTCCATATTTCAAAGTATTAATAACCTCAATAAGGCCACATTTGTCACAAGACAAAACAATAGAGTGATTGTTCTTATCTTCTGTAACAGTGGACCAATTATGCCTACAATTTTTCTGGACAGCACTTTCTTTAGGTTCTTCCTCGACCACCACTTTTTCATTAGCATTAGTAGTAACAACCTTCGTAGGTTTTGTAATAGCGATACATAAAGCAATAACACTAATTATAACAGGAATAATATGGATTACTTTCGTTAATGTTATTTTTTTCATATTATTCCTCCCTAAGTTCAATTCTTTGCGCTGTACAATCAGTGCAATCATAAACAATAGAATTTTCAGTGCTAAGTTCCTCATTAACTATCCATTCATGTTCACAATAAGGAACACCCAGATTAGTATATGAATCGAACTCATTTGCTGGCTTCGTATTTACTAAAACTGTGATAAAAACCCCAAGCACAAGCCCAGTTACCACTGTAAGAGTTCTTCCCGCAAATCTTGCAACCTTTCTTCCTGTAGACACTTCCGTAACCTTACGTATTTCTTCAGGACTTTTAAGGTTATGTAAGATAATATCCATCTCTTCCTTCGTTAAATCCTTTCTAAAAATACTCATAAAAACATCCTCCTTTTCTCTTTGCTTTTTATTTTTTACTTATAAATATATTATATAAAAAAGAGCTATAAAAAGCAAAAAGGCCCAAGGGCCTTTTTATTTTTCCTTTAAAAGGAAATCATTATTTAGAACTTTAAAGCTTAACTCTTTCCCAAGGTTAGGACAATATTCTGGAACAAGTGGACGAATAACAATTCCCTCTTTATCTAACCCACTTGGATACTTTCCACGAGCTCTTTCAAGAAGTTCAGGAAGAGTATAATTAAAAGATTCTCCTCTTTCTTCAATAGGAACAGTCTTTACTCCAATTTCTTCACAAACACGAATCATTTCATCAAGAGGAAGAAGATTTCTAGTATCTCCATCGTATAGATTAAATACATACCATTCTGGCTTCTTTAAACGAAGTCTATTTTTTTGAATACCCTCTCCACAAAATTCTCCTTGAAGAATAATATTTCTATTAAGAGCTAATACCTTTTCTGGAACATTATGTTCATGCATCCACTTCCACATACTGCAAGTATTATCATCAGCATATTCATAATTTCTTCCTCCAACAGAAACTTCTCTTTCTTCACCATTTTGAATAGCAAGAAGCGTACAACTTGTTCCATCCATTTTTGTTGAAATATAATAAGGCTTTCCTAGAAGTTGCTGTCTTAATTCATCCATAGACTGAACTCTTGTTTCATCTGTTTTTCTAGAACGAAGCTCCCTTACCATACAACCAGCATTTCCTTGCATTTCAGGCATTTCCCACTTAACAACACCTAAAACCTCACTTACATCAGTATCTACTTCATAACCTGCAAGTTCAGGAAATAGGCTATAAGGAAGTGCAAGTCCTTGAGAAAGTGCCCCTCTAAATCTTTGGCTCTTAATTCTAAGCCCCTCACCCATAATTTCATTCTTTCTATAAGAACTCTTTTCAAGGAAAGCCCATCTTTCGTCACCCATAGGTAAAAAGGCATCTACCTCAAAATAAACTGTCTTATCACCCTTTTTAAATTCACCTTTCTTTGCTACACATTGCCAACCTAAGATTTTCACAAGCTCAATAGCATCAGCTCCCTCAATTGGCATTACATCCTTAATTTCTTGAATTGTAACTAGTTTTCTCATAATTTCCAAGACTCCTTTCATGATTTATTTTTTAATTCGAGTCTCCACCAAGCACTTCGTGCTAAACAGTATAACTGTTTAAAAGTTTTATCGATTTTTGATGATTTAATTATAGCACATATGTGCTCATGCGTCAAGTGTTTTTATCACAAAATTACGGTATAATGATTTTCATTTTCTTATAACAATTGAACACTAATGAACAATATTTCTATTTAATTCTACCGAAATTTGGCCAAATTATACATATGAAGTATAGTAACATTTACATATATATAAATTATGCTACATGTATAATTTTATAAGCAAAAAATAAAAGAGCTCTAAAAGAGCTCTTAATTTATAAAAGGCAAATCTGCACTTTCATATATAACAGAATCCATTTCTGTAAATTGTTCACTTACCTGAACACCTTCTGCCAAATCTTCTGGTTCCAAACAAAACATACGTCTTTCTGTAAATACAAAACCATTAAAAATATGAGTTAATGGATTATCATCATAAGAAAAGATAAGAGCCCCATTATCATTAAGCAAACAAGCACAATATCCTTTTATGACATTTTTTATAAAAGATAAAGAATCATCATTACAATCTTTAGGTATAGCAATAGGTTCCATATGAGGCTTATCTAATGGACAAATAAGAAATGTCCTGTTTTTATTTATACTTAACATATATTCTAAAAGCGTATTAATATTTCTTTTTTCAGAATAAGAAATTTTATTATATTCTTTATTAAGTCCAGCTACTAAAAGATTAGCTTCACGTTCTTTATCTTTTGCAGTTTTAGTAAATGAAGAGGCTATACTAAAAATATAAATAGGAGAATTAAAATATTTATTAAGACCTATATTATAAGCTTTTTGTGTTTTATACCATTTAAAAAAATATCCCAAAGCTTCTATATTATTTTTAAAAAATGTTTCATTATTCCTTAATCCAAAATAAGTATTAACATAAGTTAATCTTTCAACAATATTTTCATTACTTCCATCCAGTTTATTTTTAAACATTTTTATATATTTATCCCAATCTTCTTTTCCTTGAAGAAAAGTATCATCTCCAGTAAAAGTAAAATATAGAGTTAAAATAAAAGGCATAGTACAAGATTCACAACATTTATCTAAATAATCATGAATATCAAGTTCTTCCTTCTTTTTACATTCCTCAAAAAACCAGTCGCCAAAAATAACAATAGCATCTTCATATCTATATACAAAATCATCTTCACCTATTTTAGGTATTAATTTTTCTTCTATAAATTCAAATCTTTCATTTATATTTACAGGACTTTTTTCATCAAGTCCAATCATAAACCAATCAATAATTTTGTTTTTTGAAATTCTTTTTCTCAATTTTCCACCACCTTACAAAAAAGTTAACCCAGATTCTTCACAAGAATAATTTAAATCAAGATCGTCTTCTAAGTCATCTTCATCAACATCATCTTCATCTAAACCTTCATCATCATAGTCGTCATCATAATCATCATATAATTCATAAACATCACCAATTATCCCAGAATCAATAACAATTCCTTCTAAAAAGTCCTCCTCCATATCTCTAATAGTTTCATCCTCACAAATAAACCCATTAAAAATAGTTTTATCATTTTCTTCATCATAATATGAAAAAATCATAGCTTCCTCATTATTAATCATAATAGAAAGCTCACCTCGAAGATTTTTCTTTATTTCAGCCAAATCTTCATCAGTTATATTGGAAGGAATATTTAAAAGAGGTGCATATTCAGCGCCTGCTTCTAAAAATAATATATTTTTATCCGTTTTTATTTCACAAATGTAATTAAATAACGTTTCAATATTCTTTTTTTGAGTAAAAGTAAGTTTACCATATGATTTTTTTAACATATCTTGATATCTTGCTTCTTGTAATTCTTCTGGATCAAATTCACCACCAATCATAGCTTCTGCTAAATTAAAAATAAGGATAGAATCTGTTTCCGTATAATTAATTTTTAGAGCATCTAAAACATCATCAAAATATTTTATTTTAAACCAATAATAAAAGAAAATAATAGCATCTCTATATTCATCTAACATAGGAGAGTCTTCAATATCATTATCTCCAATAATGTTAACAACAAGTGCATTTATATAACTAAATCTTGCTACAATTCCTTCTTTAGTATTTTCTAAATTCTTTTTAAATATATTGATAAAATAGTTATATGGTTTTATTTTTATATCTTTAAGACCTTCAATAGGTTTCCCCATTCGTTCTAATTCTTCAGCCATAAAGGACTCTGCTATAAGAAGAATCCCTGGATAAACAGTAGCTATCCATTTAAACATATGTTCAAGAAGTTCATGATTTTCTCCATAAGTTTCATGAAAGTAAAAATAAAAATTAACAATAGCTTCTGCTTGTTTTTCTTTAAAATCATCATCTCCAATAAAAGGTAAAATTAAATTATCTATATATTCAAATTGTTCAATAAATGAATCAAGACTATTTTTATCTAATTTCTTTTCAAATAATTCTATATATCTATTTTTATCTATTTTTCTTGTATTCAAAAAATTTACCTCCGTTTTTTATTCTTTAGAGTAATTATATAACGTAACGAAAAATAAAGCAACGAAATTGCGGATAATAAAGACTGGAAAAAATAAAAGTGGCAAAAGCCACTTTTAAATAAAAACTAAATCTGCTGTTTCATATTCTACATTTACTTTTTTTTCAAGAGAAAAATATAAATCACTTTGAATGATTTCAGGATCTACGCACTCTATTCCTAAAGGTGTTTTTGAAATAGCACTAACAAAAGCATTCTTTTCATCAGGATATCTAAAAATAATAACGGTTCCACCTGCAGAAAGCATAAGTGATAATTTTCCTTTTAATAATTTTTTTAAGAATTCAAATGCATCAATTTCTTCATCATTAGTAGCATCTATTTTATCTGGTACAGGAATAGCATCTTCTATAGTCCCATCTGGAGATGAAAAAGAAATAGACTTCTCACCAGGAACATTTAAAATATAAGTAAGAATAGTTTCTAGATTCTTTTTATCAGAAAAACTTAAAGAGTCAAAAGTTTCATCTAAAAACTCAAAGTACTCATCAAGTTCTTCATCTAAATCCATAAAAGATTTAGCATAAACAAAAACTTGAGGATCCCCATACCAATTTTCTTTGATTAATTTTTTAGTTTCATCATCTCCAAACCATGTCATAAACCAATGATAGAAAATAATAATAGAATCTTTATTATTTTCTTTAAAAATATCAGCTTCTTTTTCATCTTCATTAGTACTTCTTACAAAATAACTATTAACATAAGCTAAGCTGGAAATAATACTATCAATATTTTCATCTTCATCTAATCTTTCTGAGAACATCTTAACATAAGTATTATATAAAGTATTACTAGATTTTGTTTTAAGTGAATCATAAATAATTAGACTCATAGGTTTAGAAGTAATATATGTTTCATTTATAAAATCTATTAGATCTTTTCTTTTTCCATATGTTTTTACAAACCAATCTCCAAAATTAATCAAAGCATCTTTATAGTCATTTTCAAAATCTAAATCATCAATAAAAGGAATAATAATATCTTCTATTTCATCGAACTTATCAATAAAAGACTCAAAGTTTTTATCATCTAAATCTTCTTTGAATGTATTTAAAATCAAATCTCTATCAATTTTAGAAATTTCTTTATCTACTTTAAACTCTAAGTTAGATAATTTACTAATAGCCTTTATTGACTTATCAGGATTTTTATCAATAATTTTTTGCATTTCAAAAAGAGAAATATCTTTAATAGTTTTAGGAAACATATCAAATCCCAAAACAAATACATTTTCTAAATCATCAGTACAGTTTAAAACTAAACTTCCTGATTCTAAAATACCCTTTGCAATATAACCTTTAACAAAACGCTCAAATCCATCTAGTTTTATTTTAGGGATATATTTATCTAATGTAAAATTTACAAAAGAAGGTTTTTCTTCATCATTCCAAAAAGTAAAACAAAGAGTACGAATACACCTTTTTTTCCATATATAATCAAACAAAATATTAACATTTTCTTTTTGAATAGACGTTAAGCTTTTACTTATTTTACTAAGTTCCTGTAATTCTTTTTGTTCTCTTAAATATATTCCAATATTTAAAATTCGAGGCATTCCGCCCCAATTCCTAGCAAATTTCTTGCGTAATTTATTACTATCATAATTTTCAAAAAACCAATTAGTAAATTCTATAATTTCTTTTCCATCTTTTTTAAAATATGTATTATCATCACCACCTGAAACAGACAATGAATAAGCATTCATTATAGATAAATTAGAGACTATATCATCTAATGAATCATGTTTTCCATCTAAAAACATTTTTTTATATTTATTTGTCATAAATTAAAGCCCCTTTCCTAATATTTTATATTTATTGAATGATTATACCACATATCACAAAAAAACTCAATAAAAATAGCAAAAGAACAAATCTTTTGCTATTTCGTAAAATCAATAAGCCTTAATATAGCGTTTATTTTTCACACCATATTTTGCAAGTGGCTTAACACTAAGTTTAAGTTCTTTTACCCAGTCATCTTTTTTAAGATATGATAAAAGATTTTCTTCGTTAATATCATCAAGTTCGATGCCCTCTTCTTTCATAATCTTAAAAACTCTTTGCAAAACAACATCTTTCATATTTTCTTCTGCTGCTTCAATACAGCTTTTAGATAAATCAATACATGTTTTTTGAAATTTTAAGTCTCCAAGAGATTTCTTAGCTGAACGAATATCATTTAAATCAACAAATGAATTTCTCCAAGCAAGAAATACCTGAGGAACATCAGCATGTTTTGCAGAGGCAATTGCAACAGGACTATGAAAATTACCAATAGGATAATCATTTACCTGCTTCCCTGTTGAAGGATTAAATCCCCTTTCAATAGCATCCATAAATTCCTCTGGATGCTGTCTACAATGATGCCATCCATCTAATCTAATTAAAATTGCACTTAACATTCCCATATATATTACCGTCCTTTCCTCTAATAAAATTGTTTTCTTTATGTTTACTATTATAGCACATATGTGTTATTAAGTCAATAAAAAAAGCAAGTTTCCTTGCTTTTATTTTGTTTTAAATATATATTCCGCTTTTCCAAAAAATCCATTAGCATCCATATTTTCTTCATCCCAAGTAAGAATAATATTATATACACAGTTTTTCTTTAATTTAATTAAATCACCATATTTATATTCGATAACACTAGGATCAAGCTCAAGTCTAGTTTCAGACTCTAAATCATTAATTTGATATTCTTCAACAACTACTAAATCACAATTTTCAACACCATTAATATCTAGTATATATGAAACATCATCAAGATTTTGGTAATTAGCAATTTCTAATTCATCTAAACTTTCGTTAGTATAATCTGTTGGACTAGCACCACATGCAATTACAGAAACATTTTCTTTTCCATCTTTATAAGTCCATTCATAACTTCCTGATGAAAAATCATTATCATAAGTAATAACACTTAATAATGGATCTGTTAAAGAAATTGTTGGTGGTTTTGTTTTGTCTTCATAAGAAGATTCTCCCACAGAAATCTCACCAGATTCAGAAATATCTGTTTCTTGTATACTAGTTTTATTTGTATTCTTATCATCAGATTTGCTACCACAAGCAGTAACTCCAAACATTAAAATACAACTTGATATAATTAATAACAATTTGCTTTTCATATTTAATTCTCCTTTCTGATGATAATTATAAAACATTTATACAAAAAAATCTATAAGGGTGTAGATATTTTTCTTTGGTAAACTAATAAACTAAATAACACATTATATAGATAAAGAAAACCTATATGATGTGTTTCTTAGTCTATTAGGATATTTTTTACAAAAAACAAAAGTTTTTATTAAAAAAAATTGTTATATTTTTTGCCTAAAATTTAAGGTATTTTACTATTTTTTTATAAAAAATTCATTCCTACCAAAGTTTTTTATCTACACCCAATCTATAAAATTTTCTTGACAACTAAACACATATGTGCTATACTACAATCAATCCAGTGAGGACGTTTTTCTTATTTAGAATGATTGGTTTGCAGTCGTTTAAATCTAGGATTGCCCTACCCAGGGCAGATGTAAGTATTTGTAGTATGCCTTATGCACTACATAAATCTTACCTGCATGGAACCAGAAGGTGAACAATAAGAAAAGAAGGTGTGGAGGACAGGAGTGGCGAGAACTCGAGTAGCTGGAGTAATGCCAAAGTATAATTGGCGAAAGTACCATCTAAGGCGCTCCCTTAGGTGGCTTATTTTTTGCCTAAATGATATAATTTAAGTATAAAGTTAAGGAAAGGAGAAAAGGACATGATTTATTATTTAATTCAAGCTTACCACAAAGAAGTAGATAAACAGTATCACAGACATTTATATCCAACCTATCTTACTTCTTATAAAATGCAACTAGGAGGAGACAGTTTTGGATTACAATCTGGACTTCATGATGCTTTAAAATTCAAATCAGAAGAAACTGCAAAAAATTGGCTAGAAAAAGGAAAAAATACCTTTAAAGAAAGAGACTGGGAACTTGTTCCTGTTGATTCTAGAATTTTTGGTAGAGCTAAACTTGAGTATGTGATTGAATAAAAGAAGGAGGGCTTATGGATAGACTTAATTATTATATGATTTTTGTTCTTTATCATAAAGACCCAGATATTGAAAGTTTTATGGTAAAGAAAACACCACTTAGTCTTTCTGTAATGAAAGAAAGATTTCCTGAAATCTTTGCAAAAATTAGTAAAGATACAATAAGAAATATTCAACCTTTAACAAAGGAACAATTTGAAGCTATTGGTGAGGTTGATTATTTTGCTTGTGAAAAAAGCATGCAATTAAAATATGAACAAAAGAAAAAAGAAGAAGCACAAAAGCAAAGAGAACAACGAAAGCAAATGATGCTAGGTGTTTTTTCAAAAATATGTAGTGCTATTTCAGAGAAACTACACTAAAAAACAAAAGCAACACTATATATGATAAAGGCTAAATTATCTAATATTTTTTGGATAATTTAGTCTTTTTATTTACATATAAATAAGCAAGTATTACTTTACAGCTACGCTGATATGTGCTATAATAATCCTAGAAAAAGAGAAAAGGAGAGGAATTTTTATGATAAAAAAAGTAACAACAAGTAACCCAAATAAATTAAAAGAAGCAAGAGAGAAGCTTTCTGTTAGAGAAAGAGAATATATGATTCAAGTAGGAATCCCAACAAAAGGATGCAGGCTTGGGAAATGTGTATTTTGTAATTATGGCAAATTGGATGTATTACCACTTAACGAAACCATTTCTTATTTAAAAGAAGTCCTAAATAATATGAGTAATAATATAACAACACTTATATTAGATGCTATTGGTAGTATCTTAGATTTTGATGAAATTCCTAAATCACATTTTTTAGTAATTTGTAAAGAAATTGCAAAATATGAACAAATAAAAACTATTATTCTTGAAACTCACTATACAACAATTAACGATGATATTTGTAAAGAATTAATATCTCTTTTTCCTGATAAAGAGTTAGAACTAGAAATAGGATTAGAAACAATAAATGAGCAATCCATGAATATTATTAATAAAAAAATAGATTTAAATTTATTTTTAGAAAAAGTAAAGATAGCTCATAAATATGATATAAAAATTGAGGCTAATATATTTGTAGGAATTCCATTTTTAACTATAGCAGACAGAATAAAAGATTGTGTAGAAACAGTTAACTGGGCATATTATAATAATATTGATTACGTTGTTTTATTTCCATGTAATTTAAAAAAAGGAACTTTCCTAAAAAAACTTTTTGAAGAAAATAGATATACAAGAGTTTCCCATGTAGAAATTCTTGAAATTTTAGAATATTTTAATGAAAAAGTATTAGAAAAAATATCTTTTTCTTGGACAGGTGATTGGTTTCAGTATGATGAAAAAGGAACTTTAATTAATGAAGTCCCTGCTGTTTATCCTAATGAAGATATACTTAATCCAATAGAATATGTTAATTTAAGAAATAATTGGGATAGATTTTATAAAAATTGGTGTGTTGCTAAAACAGGAATAAGAAAAATGGAGTTAAGACGAATAATGAGGGCATTATTAGATACAGTAAAAAAGCCTAAAGAAACATAGTGTACACAAAGTATTTTTTGTAGTATAATTAATGCATAAAATACAATAAGGAGGATTTTTATGAATAATAATTTTGATTATTTAGAAGAAGAACTAATAGAAGATTTTCCTGAAAAAGACAAAACTCGTGCTTTACGAAGATATAATAAAGAAAAGCACAAAAACAAAAAAATGGATATTATAAAAAATGCAAGATGGTGGAATCATAGCCTTACAACAGGTAATGGAGATTACTATGTCTATATGAATCCATTTAAGAAGAATATAAAAAAAGCAGCAAATAGAAAAGTTAGACGTTCCAACGTTGATAATACATATAGTTATAAAAAAGTATATGATGTTCAGTGGGAATGTTTTTAAGCGCCTTTTAAAGGCGCTTTTTTAAATATTTGATTTTTATATTTTAGTTTTGATATAATTAATTTATCAGTCAATTCTTTATTTTTAAAGAGACTTTTAAGTATAGATGAAGCAGCAAATCATAAGGAATTACATTAGCCTTAGCTTCGAAAATAATGTTTACATATAAAAACTAATAAAAACTTTTTAGAGGAGGTTCACGAGATGATGAACGAAATGACAATGGAAAAGGCACTGGAGATCTTAGACAACATGACTGCAGAAGAAATGGAAGCAGCTAAAAGAGGCGTACTTCCGATGCAGCCCCTTACCGAAGAAGAGCAGGAAGAAGCCCGCTTTGAAGATATGTGGGCAGCATACGAGGAAGCAGTGGCGGAAAATGAGGCCGAGGCTCTTGCAGAGGCTAAGGCTCATGCGGAGAGGAAAATCAAAAAATCTCTTCGCCGCAAACAGTCATATATCAAAACTAACAGGAAGCGTGAAATCGCTAAAAATGTTAGTTGGGATAGACTGGGCTTCGAGGTTAATGAACGTGGTGCGATTAAGCATGACGGATTTGACCTTAAGGCAGTGAAAAAGGCTGCAAATAAAAAGTGCCGTCAGATGGACCTCCCGCAGCATGGGGGTTACAAGAAGGCATTTAAAGTTACTTATTGTTCATAAACAAACCCAAAACAATGGAGGAAGAAACTATGGCAAGGAAAATGACTTTAAAGGCAACTATCGATGAAGCCCTGATGGAGATGGAGCGTGAGGCGCAGGAGCGTGAGAGCTATGCAAAATACTATTGTGAGGAATGCCCTTACGATGTAACTTGCATGGGAGCGCATGACTGCGAGGAATGCCAGCAACTGTATGATGAAGAGCTTGAATACCGCACTAGTGTGGAATCAGGCATTCAGAATTACAGGAGCTCTAGTCCCTCTGTAATCCTTCTGTTTGCAACCATCGATGAGGATGAGAGTTATGCGTGTATTACGCAGACTCAGCTTATTGGTGCATTTGCAACAACCGAGGAAGTAGAAAGGGCTAAGGAGATTGCGGAAAGTCGCATCTTAGCGACATACCACCCGTTTTCAAAGAAGAACAAGGTGACTGTTACCTTCGAAGAGAGGGAAGTTACTTTGGGAAATCTGGCGACGGGAACTGATGCAATCGTTGCAGCAGCCTGCTACATCGAAGGGTAACCTATCTGTCATTAGAGACTGCGCTTTTGTCGATTTGAGCGTGGAAACAGAAACGAAATCGATTTTATATAGATTATGCCTTTTCTCGAGGTTTTAGCTAAGAGGAATTACCTCTAAATAAAAACCAATTTACATAAATTTAAGAGTAGCTTTTAGCTACTCTTTTTTTATCTAAAAATAAAAATTATAGTTTTAATTTTTATCTAAAACTGGTATAATTAAATCATAAAGTCATCATAAATTTACAGCTTCGCTGTAGACGGCAATGCCGTAGCACATAACACGTAGCACGTAGTGCAATGCTCAGCTTCGCTGTAAATAAGAGAAAAGGAGGATAAAAAATGGAACAAAATGTAGATGCAAAAATAAGAGAGGTAAACACAATATTAAAGTATATGAAACTGCCCATTGATTTTAGATTTGCTTGTTTTGATTTAAAACATTATGAACCATCTATGGTTTTAAAAGACACAAGCTTTAAAACAGATAGTTTAGCTTGCGAAGTTACCGAGAATGGAGAAATACTATTTTTCTTTAAGCATTATCCATCAGTAACACCTGCAAAAAATTATGCAGAATACGAAAAAAATAAGGATTATATACGAAAATTAGATACAGGCATAAATATGCTTAATAGCCTACATCTGAAAGTTCCTCAATACGATAATACTATAATCTAGTTATATGAAAAAATAACAATTAATCAAAACTATAGGAGGAAAAATAATGTGGTTTAAATTTAAAAAAGGTATTTCAAAAGGAATTCTTAGGGTGAAAAATGTACAAATTGCGTGGTATGACATGGAGCGAAATGGCGAGTGCTTTGATGAAAGTTTCGTTTTACCATCACCAGAAGGTGAAAGCAAAACATTAGAAAATATAGGAATGGTTTTACCTTATGTTGAAACAGAAGAAGATAAAACTAAATCTGATAGAAGCAGGGTATTTGTTCATTTTGATAATGGTGATGTTTATGAACTTAAAATGGAAAAACTAAGTAAAGAACAAATCGCAAAATGTAATAACTTTTATGGTGCTGATATATGATAAGCCTGATATTTTTGCAAGTATAAAAATAAAGGAGGAATAAGAAAAAATGGCAAAATTATATTGCAGATATGGAGCTATGGGAAGCTCTAAAACAGCAAATGCACTGATGGTAAGGTATAATTATATTGAAAGAGGCCAAAAGGTAATTATGCTAAAACCACAGAAAGAAAAAAGAGATGGCGAAAAAGTAATCAAATCAAGAATCGGCTTAGAAGCTGAGTGTATGTTTGTTGAAGAATTTGAAGAACTGATTAAAAATAACTGGTCAAGAAGACTTGCTATACAAAACGATGACTCTGGCTGTTTAACAGATGAACAAATAAGTGCTGTTTATGAAGAAACTGATGATTATACAGAAATTTCTGCAGTTATTGTAGATGAAGCTCAGTTTCTTAGCAAAGAACAAATAGACTTTTTGTCTGATATTGTTGATTATTATGACATCCCTGTTATTTGCTATCTTCTTAGAACAGATTTTCAAGGAAATTTCTTTGAAGGTTCGAAAAGATTAATGGAAATAGCAGATATTATTGAAGAAATTCCAACAGTTTGCTGGTGCGGAAGGCGAGCTCATTTTAATGCAAGAATTCATGATGGCAAAATTGTTAGAGAAGGCGAACAGTTTATGCTAGGAGCAAATGATGATTATGTTTCTCTTTGTAGAAAACATTTTAAAGAAGGAAAAATTCATCCATAACTTATAACTTTATAGCTACTTTTAAACAACTACGGCTGTAAGCCGACAGTTACATTGTGCGGAACAATGTTTTTTTGTTTAGAAGTAGCTATTTTTATAAAAAATAATTGTTTATTTTTATGTTATGATATATAATTAAATAAAAATAAAGAAGAAAGGGCGTTATTTTATGACAAAAAAATTACCTAAAATAATAAACATATTCATAATGATATTTTTATTTTCGTTATTTATAATATACCCATTATATTTTAGACATGATTATTATGATATGGTATATGCCAAATACGATTTATTTAAAATAATTTATAGAGTGTTTATTCCAGGCATGTCAATTTTAAGCATTTTGTATTTAATTAAAAATAGAAAAAATATAAAATTAAGCGTATTATCATCAAAAATAACCAAAACGGACATGTTTATGTTAGCATATTTAATAACTTGTTTATTATCATATGCATTTTCATTCCATAAAGACACCTCATTTTTCGGAACAAGTGGATGGTATATGGGCCTTGTAACGCAAATTGTAATGATTTTGTTTTACTTCTTTTTATCCATATGGTTTAGCGATAATAAACATATATGGTGGATAATAACAGCTTCGTCTAGTATTGTTTTTATATTAGGAATACTGCAAAGATTTAATATTGATATTTTGAGTATGCAAGAAGGATTTTCTAATTATGGTAAATTAGAAAATCATTTAAAAAATCTTTATATTTCAACACTTGGACAATCTACATGGCACTCAAGTTATTTATGTATAATTTTAAGTATAGCTATGGCCTGTTTTTTCCTTAAAAATAAATACAATACAACTACATTAAAACAAAAAACATGGTCGTTACTGTGGGGTCTATTTTTAAGCATATGTTTTTGTGCACTTGTAATACAAAATAGTGATAGTGGATTTGTTGCTTTACTTGGAATGTTTCTAGTTTTATTCTTTGTTTCCTTTAATTCAAATGAATATTTTAAAAGATTCCTTGAAATTATAATTATATGTTTAGCTTCATGGAAATTTATTGGTATTTTACAAGTAATTTTTAAAGATAATGCTTTTGATATAGGAGGAATATCTACATTTTGTACGCAAAATATAATACCTTTTATATTATTAATATTTATGATTATACTTTACAGTATGTTTTCTTTAGCAATTAAAAATAATAAATTTGATATAAAAAAATTTACTATTTTTAGAAATATAATTTTTATATTAATACCAATTTCTATTATTGTTTTAATTATTGTTATGTATTTAGTAACAACAGGAAAAATAGATAATACATTTTTAAACGAAATATCATATTTAAATTTTAATAATAGTTGGGGATCAGATAGAGGCTTTATATGGAAATTTAGTATGAATATGTTTAATGATTATAGTATTGGAAAAAAACTATTTGGATGTGGTCCAGACGCATTTGCTTTTGAAGCTTATAATTATAATCCAATACTTCTTCAATCATATTTAGTAGAACCAGAATATATAGGAGAGAAATTAACTGTTCTTGCTTGTGCCCATAATGAATGGTTAAATCATTTAATTAATTTTGGAATTGTAGGAGCTATATCTTATATAGGTATATTTTTATCAGCATTTGTAATTTTTATTAAAAATTATAAAAAACATCCTCTTATATTAGGTGGAGCTATAGCAATTATTGCATATATGATGCATAATTTCTTTTGTTACCAACAAATTTTATCAACACCGATTATTTTTGTGATAATAGGTATAGGTATTGCTATTATTAGAAATATTAAAAGAAAGGAAGAGAACCGCTCTATAGATGAAAATGTCTGAAAAAGAAATCTTAGAACTCGAAAACTACAGAAAAGTAAAAAAAGAAATAGAAGAACGATATGATTATTTAAGGCATATCGATTATCCTGAACGCAGAGAGTGTTTAATTATGGAGATATTAAAAGATATATTAGATAAAATGGAGGGAAAACAATGATAGATACATATAAAGAATATTTAGAAACACAAAAATCACTTACATTTGAAGAAATGAATAGAATATATGAAGACTTAATTAAAGACTTAGAACAAGATGAAGATACGAAAGAATTCTTTGAAGATTTTAAACAAAAAGCAATTCAATATGCAAACACTCGCTCAAATTGGTGTCTGCTTACAAGAGAGCAAAAGTTAGAAACAGATTCAAGTAGAACAAGTACGCACAATTCTTTAATAATTAGACTTAATATTTTAGCAAGACATCTAAAAAGCTTAGGTAAAGAGTGCTTATGGAGAGATGAACTTGGATATGAAGAAGATGATAAATATAATAGGAAAAAAATTGGAGATTTTGCTTGTTTTATAGCATTTATATCAGCAGTTAATGCAAGATAAAAAAAGACTTGGGTTTTTTACCTAAGTCTTTTATTAATTATAATATTAGAAATTTATGCCAATTTGGGTTGACATTTTTGTAAACCTATAATAAACTGAAGAAAAGATAAAAACGAAAAATAATTATGAAAAACTTGTTTTTTATGTTTCGCTTTAAATAGCAAAAAGGATAAGGTTTTTGCGAACCTTATCCTTTGAAACATAAAAAACCACACAAAAAGTTTTTCATGTATAAATAAATTATATCGTATAATAGCAACTTTGTCAATATATTTTTATATTTTTAGAAATCAAATACATAAAAATTCTAACAATCATTTTATAAAATATTACTTATAAATCTAAAAGCTATTATAGAACGTTATAATCTCCTTTTATATATGAAGAACATCCAAGTGTTTGCTTTTCATATACGAAAGGAGATTTTTTTAATGCAAGAAATACAAGAAACATTATTTGAAGGAATCACACAAGAAGAAATAGATAACTTTTTTGGTAAACCTGAATATAAGTATGAAAAAATAGAAATGAAAAAAGAAGAAGAAAAGGCTTTTGTAGAAGACTTTATAAAAAGAGTAACAGTAAAAACAACATCGCTGAACAGTATCAGCTCCATAAATACAACGTCAACTATACAGCATAACTGTATTGAACAATGCCCTTTTAATCCCAGTAATCCTATATCTAAAAAAGAGACAGACCCTTTCGAAGGAAGCGAAATCGATATGACAGAAGAAGAGGCAGAAGAATTTATAAAAAACTTTAAAATGGATTTTGATACTTCTAAAACCAAAGAAAAGTTTTCTAAAAGCAAGCCTAAAGTTTTTAAGCCTAAAAGCATATGGAGTAATTCAGAAATAGAAGAAATTATAAATCTAATAAGAAAGATGCATCCAGAAAAGATTTATAACAATACAAAAGAAAATGATTCTTATATTATGTTTACTACAATAGGAACAAAACATATTTATGGAATGAAGGTCTACGATGCTACTAATCCTATAAAATTAAAGGAAACCTTAATCCAATTCCCAAAAGAAAATTTAGGAATGACCTTTAATACCTTTACTTCTTATAAAAGTAAAAATAAAATAAATTCTATTTTTTATGTAAATAACTTAGTTATTGACATTGACTTTAAAAAAGCAGGCTATGAAAACAGTGACCAAGTTATGTTCTTTTTAGAAAATGATTTCTTTAGAAAAGAACTTCCTGAACCTAACTTTATTGAAATAGGAAATCAAATGAAACTTATTTATACACTAGAAGAGCCTATCAAGATTTCTAAGAAAAGTAGTGGTATAAAACTATTTTTAAAAGTAGTTATGAATAAATTAGCTTCTAAATTAAAAGACTTTGGAGCAGATAATATAGGAATTAATTATTACATAAGAGTTCCAGGTTCTATTAATACTAAAAATAATTCAGTTGTTACAATACAAAAATACAGTGATTATAAATGGAACCTCCAAGATTTAGTAGATGAATACATAGAAGAGCTTCCTACCTGGTATAAAACAAAACAACAACTACACTTAACTATAAATAGTAAAAAGAAAAAACAATACTTTAAATCTTTAAATATAAGAAATAAATTAATATTAGATGACTTAGATATTATTCAATCATATTATAATTCAGCAGAGGATTGCGGTCATAGAGAAATTCTTTGTTTTTTACATAGGAATTTTTGCCTTCTTCTTGGGCAAACCGAGGAAGAAGCTTTATTAAGTATGCTTGAATTTAATAAGAACTTCAATATGCCCCTCCTCGAAAAGCAAGTAATTTCAAATACAAATAATGTAAACAGAAAACAATATAAATATAAAAACAAAACATTATTAGAATTACTAGGATTAGATGAATATGATATTTTAAAATTAAGATTGCAAGGAATAACTAAAGGACATAAATATACAAAAGAAGAAAAAGAAGAATATAATAAAAAATATTATAAAGAACACAAAACACAGACAAAAGCTTTTAAAAGAATGGAAATTATAAAGAAAGTAATTTTAGAAAATAAATTAAAAAAAGTATCTAACAAAGCAATTCGCTTAATGTTAGATACAAAATATAAAATCAATCTTTCTTTAAAATCGATAGAGTATCATGTTCATAAGCTTATCGAGACAAAACAATATACTCCAATCTAATAATTGCAAAGATCTGGTTCATAAATATAAAATGCTTAGTCAAAAAGACTAGGCCTATTTCAGATCCCTTACAAATCAATTTTACATTTAAAATCATAAAAAATCAAGTAAAAATTCAAAAAATTTAAACAAAAACCAAAAATAAGAATCAAAAATATAAAAATTCAGAACAAAATCATATAATAATACCCTTAACAACCCTAAAAAAATTAAGACCTTTATGTATAGTATATACTATGCAGCTATTGCTGCATAGTGGGTATACCGACAAGAGGCACATACCACAATAATGTGGTATGTGGACATTCACTTCCTTTTTATTAAGCTTCGATATTTTGAATCTTTTCATTGAGAATTATAGCCTTTGATGGTATAATATTATTATAAAGTTTGAATAAAAAGAAAGGAGAAAAGGAAAATGCTAACTTGTGATTGTAATATCTATGATTTTCAGTTAAGCGATCATAAAAACAATAAATATTTCTATGAAATTATGACTCAAGGAAATCTAAAAACAGCTATTAATAAAGCTCAAAAACATTTCACAAAAGAATATGGACATAAAGCTACGCATTTAGAAAGAAATGTTACAGGTTATCCGTTATGCAAAATGTAAAAAACAAGGAGGGAAAAATGAAAATTAATGTAGAGGAATTAAGAAAAACAAGTAGAATTGCAATTGTTGGGCACAAAAATGCAGATTTTGATTGTATGGTATCAGGAATTTTATTAAAGTACATCTTTGATGAACTTAGAATTCCTTGTGAATTTGTACTTCAAGATGGATGGGAAGATCCTTACTTTAAAAAGAAAGTTGAAGAAGTTAGGTATCCTTATTGGTACAGAACAGGTTTAAAGAAAACAGATCGATTGTTTTTAGTAGATCATACAGCAGATTACGAACAAGAAGTAATTGGCTGCTTTGACCATCACCCTAAGCAAGCCGAGATTTCTAAAAACTATGTAAATAAAGAAGATAAGACAGCATGTGCAAAGATAATTTTAGAATGGGGCGAATCTTTGGGAATAAAAATTCCAAGAGAGCTTGCCATATTAACTATTTATGCATGTTATATGGATTCAATGTCCTTTAAATCTTCAAAAGCAAATCCAATAGATAAGATCTGGTGCCAAAACAGAATAAAAGAGTGCCACTTAGATGAAGAGGAGGTAATTGATTTTGGCTATGGCCTTACTGATATGTCTTTGCCTTTTAATGAATATGTAAGGACAGGCACAAAGTATTATAATGTTGCCCCAAATCAAAAAATAGGCTCATCATATGTCATGGTAAAAGATGATGATGTTAATATGGATCTTGTAGTTCGTTCATTTGAAAAAGAGATTTCAGATGAACTTATTGCGTGGTGTTTTATTGTAAATAATGTCGAAGATGATAGAACAAGAATCTTATTGATTACTAAAAACTATCAGTTAGAACAAGTAATTCCTAAGCTTTTAGGTAGAGGGAAAGATATTATTCCACCAGTTATTGAATATCTAAATTTCAAAAATGACGGAACAATTACCAACTTACTTGTAAACACAAATACACATATTGCAACAATGGAATCTTGTACAAGTGGCCTTATTGCAAGTAATATCACAGATTACGAAGGAGCTTCTGCTATACTTAAAGGTTCCCATATTACTTATTCAAATGAAGCAAAAGTAATGGCTGGAGTAAGTAAAAATATCATTGATATTTACGGAGTATACTCAGAAGAAACTGCTATTGATATGGCATGGAATACAAAAAGATACTTTAATTCTGATATTGGAATTGGTATTACAGGTTCTATTGGAAGAGTTGATCCTGCCAATAAAGATAGTATATCTGGCGTCATCTATTATCAAATTGATATGAATGGTAAAGATACTCCAATAACTCTTAAATACAGAAATATATCCCTTGATCGCAAGGAGTTGAAGCAAAAAACAGTTGATATTGTTCTTGCAACACTTTATACTAAGCTTTGCAAAAAACTTGAAGGGGAAGCGTAATGAATAAGAGAATATTGGATATCATTGAGAAAGTAAAAGAACTTTTTAAAGATGATAAACGTTTTGAATGGAATGAAAAGTATTATGTAAATCCTAGTTTTTTAGTAAGAAACGACAAGATGGTTTTAAATAATATAACTTTTGATTGGTGTGATGACCCTCCATTCCATGAAAGACTTTGTGTATATCCAAATAAGATAATATTTAGTTCCATCTTAGGTACTCAAGAGGTATTAATGGAATATAAGAATTGGAACGAATTACTTTCAAAATAACTTCACTTAATAATCTATCCCACTATCTTTAAAAGATGGTGGGATAAAAAGAAGGAGGAAAATTTATGGATAAAAAAATAAAAGATATTATCAAAAAAGTAAGAGCTATTTACAAATATGATGACAGATTTAAAAGTCTTGTAAGTATGCATCCTACTGTCAAATTGGAAGAAAACGCTAATGGTGATTTGGTTCTTAAAAATATTGACTGGCAGTGGTATGATAGTCTTTATATATCATCTACAGGAATAACATATTCTCCAGAACACGGAAACTCAAAAGAACTTATTACTTATAATAATTGGAATGAGTTACTAGAGCTTTAATAACTTTTCTAGAAAGGAGGTTTTTATGGAAAGAAGTATTTTAGCTATAGTAGAAAGAATAAAGGAAATTTTAGAAGAAAATCCTAAATGTAAAGATTTATTAGGTTATAATCCAAGTATAAAAATGAAACTTGAAGAAAATAAACTCATACTAAAAGAAATTGTATGGGAAAACGATACACTGTTATCAGCTTGGGAGAAAAAAATAAAACCTCATCTTGTTGCTAATTCCTACAATATTACATTCTATGATGAACATATGGAGTTTGAAGTTCTTTTAAAATATAAAAATTGGGATGATATTTTTTAGAAAGGAGAGAAATTTTGACAAAAACAATTTTTAAAGAGACAAAAAGAGACAATATAAATGGCTGGACAAATATTAGTTGGAAGTGCTCAAATTGTAACCATATTGTAAATCTTCCACAACAACAAAACTTCAACTATTGCATGCATTGTGGCGCAAAAGTCATTGCAAAAGTTGGTGGAAAGGTTATGGTGTAAATATGGATTACAATAACCCTAATATTCTAAATATTTACCAGCATGGAAGTCGTGTTTATGGCACGGCTTCCGAAAAATCTGATTATGATTATATTTGTATAGTAGAAGATGACTTTTTCGATAAAGAAATACTTCTAGAAGGAAACCACGATTATCACTTTGTCAGTAAAAGTTACTGGATAAAAAAATGTAAAGACAACAATTTAGATTTTTGTGAATGTTACTTTTTACCTGATGAATATAAAGTAAAGGAAACATTTGTACCAGAATTTACGCTTAAAAAATCAAAACTAAGATCAAATTTTTCTCATATTTCATCAAATTCATTTGTGAAATGTAAGAAAAAGCTTACAGTCGAAAAAGACTATAATCCCTATATTGGGAAAAAGTCACTGTGGCATAGTTTTAGAATTTTAATGTTTGGTATTCAAATGCTTGAAACTGGCAAGATTTATGATTATTCTTGTGCAAATTTTCTTTATGATGAAATTGTAAATAATCCTGAAAATGATTGGAATTATTATAAAGAAAAATATCAAAAACTTTATAATAGTTATAAGTCAAAATTCAGAAGTTTTGATCAAACTTAAAGGAGGAAGAGGAAGAGACATGGCAAAAGTTACTAACATAAGAACAGGCGAAAGATTAATGACTTCCCAAAATGCACTTAGACATTTTGTAATAAAAGGAAGAAAAGCCTTAAAAGAAAACGATTACGAAAAAATGCATGAAGTTTGGAAAGAATCTCTAAATGTATTAGCAATAAGCGATATTAATCCAGACTTATGTGGGAATTGTTTAGAAGATGATCTTGGATATTGTGGTCTTAGAAGAGAAAATATCCCAGAAAAAGATAAGTTTATAAGATACTGCTTTCCAAGTTATTTAAAAGCAATGGAAAAAGAAACAAAATGGTAACTCAAAATTATCTAAAACACCTATGTCTATATGACATAGGTGTTTTCTGTTGCAGAAATTTAACACATATGGTACAATTATATTAATAAAAATTGGTAAATTAAAACAGGAGGATAAAAATGTTAAAAGAAGTATCTTTAGAAATCATACAAAAATGTTTAAATAATTGTATCTATTGTTCATCAAATTCATGTCATAACTCAAAACCAATATTGGAACTGAATGTAGTAAAAGAAGTAATTGATGATATTTGCTATCTAGGAGCTAAAAAGCTGTGCTTATCAGGAGGAGAACCTTTTTTACATAAAGATATTTTAAGAATTATAGAGTATGCTACAAATAAAGGATTAGAAATAAATATTTATTCTAGTGGAATAGTAGGAACCTCTGATAATAAGGAGTCTTTAAATGATGATATATTGATAAAAGCTAAAGAAGCAGGGTTAAGTAAAGTTATCTTTAATCTTCAAGGTTCAAATGCACAAACATATGATGTAATCACAAAAACAAATAATAATTTTCCACTTGTTATTAAAAGTATAAAAAAAGTAAAAAAAGCTAATATTAAGGCTGAAATTCATTTTGTTCCTATGAAACAAAATATCAAAGAAATAGACGAAATTATTAATTTATCAAAAGAACTTAATATAGATAAAATAAATTTTCTAAGACTAGTTCCTCATGGAAGAGCTTTATCAAATAAAAAAAATATTATGTTGAATGATGAAGAATTAATAAATATCCAAAAAAAATTATACGATATTAAAAAAAGTGGAGAAAAAATCAGAATAGGACTACCACTTTCATCTCCAGAAAATAAAATAACTGCATCATGTCATGCTATAAAAGAAAAGTTATACATAAAATTTGATGGAAATGTTTACGGATGTGAAGCATTTAAATATATAGAGTTTTTTGATAAAAAAAACAACCCAATAACACCAGACAATATATTAACAAAAAGAGTAAAAGACATATATAAAAACTCTCTATTTTTAACAAAAAGCAAGGATTTAATAAGAGATTTTTCAAATAAAAAATGTGGATGCGAGAATTGTTCAGTTCAAAAATATTTAAAAGAGAAAATTTAATAAAACTTAATTTTGACCATAAAATAAAAATCCTATATAATATAATTAGAAACTTGTAGTTATTCTTTTTCAAGAATACGAAGTATTATAAACTGCTTGTTGCAGATTAAAAGGAGGATGTTTTATGGGACGGATAATTCATGAACTTAACAAAGTAAAAATGTCAGAAACAAGAAAAGAAAAAATATTAGAAACTTGTCTTCGACATGAAATTACAAATCTAGAAATAAAAGAACAAAAAACTGATTTTAGAGGGAATATTTATCCTAGAAGATTAGTTGGACGCTCTAAAAAAGATGGCAAAATGAAATCTTTTACAATTGATGTAAAGTTACCAAACTTACCAATAATGTGTGGAGTTTGTAAAACTGGCTCAGACATTATGGTTTCTATATATGCAGGTATTCCATTTGAAGAATATGAAATGCTTAATAAAAATGTAGTTATAGGCTACGCATGGAATCCAGAAAAGCAGTACTACATACCAATTCAAAAAAAAGAAGTAAAAGAAGTCGTTATTGTTGGATAAAAATATTAAAGACCTTTGTAAAAAGGTCTTTTTTATATAAAAGATAGTTATGTTATATTTATTTTATATGTATTATGTGATATAATATTATAAACAAAAACATAGGAAAGGAATAGTAATATGTTAGAATTAGAAGTAAAAGATTTTGACCTCAAACAAGTTTTGGAGTGTGGACAAGTATTTAGATTCGAGAAAATATCAGACACTGAATATATCATCCTTAATAAGTCAAATATAGCACATTGCATACAAAAAGCTTCAAAACTATTTATTACATCAAATAATGAAGATAAGAGTTTTTGGGAAAATTATTTTGATTTAAATACTGATTATAGATATATAAAAGAAGTTTTATCTAAGGATAAAATAATGAAACAAATAATTACTTATGGAAATGGTATCCATATTTTAAGACAAGATTTTGAAGAGATGGTTATTAGTTTTATAATGTCCCAAAACAAACAAATACCACAAATAAAACAATGTATTGAGCTATATTGTAAAAAATTTGGAGAAAAGATAAGTTTTCAAAATAAAGAATATTTTTCTTTCCCTAATATAAAAAACATACCAACCTTAGAAGAATTAAAAAAATGTAAGGTAGGTTTTAGAGATAAGTATTTATTAGATGCTATTACTAAAATAAATGAAGGATATTTTAATAACATAAAAATTCTTTCAGAAAAAGAACAACAAGAAAAACTACTTACTATAAAAGGAATAGGGCCTAAAGTATGTAATTGTATTATGTTATTTGGCCTTAATAACACTAAAAGATTTCCAATAGATGTTTGGATTAAAAGAAAAATGCAAGATTTATATTTTGAAGGAAAAGAAGTAAGTAATTTAGAAATAGAAAATAAAGCTAAAGAATTATTTGGAGATTTTAAAGGCTTTGCTCAACAATACTTATTTTACGCTGGAATTAGTAAGGTCATTTAGTATATAATACAATTACAAGTAAAATAAAACGCAAAGCAATACTTTACAGTAAGCTTCGCAAAAAAGAGAAAAGGAGGCCCAAATATTGGAGATTAAAAGGAAAAAAGGAAATAACATGAAATTCATCCTAGAAGAAGCAGGTAGTAAATCTGAATTAAAAACATTTACTGAAGAAATGGAAAAACTTTTTGATGAACTTTTTGGGAAGGCACCTCAAAAAGCAATTTCTATTAATCTTCCTTCTAGAGGAGTGTATTCTTTTGAAAATGAAATTTACGAATTAAGAGAATGTTTTATTCTTGAAATGTTCAATCAATTTAAGGCAATTTCAGAAAAAACAAGTAAAGCAAAAGCTAATATAGTTACTGTAGAACATAGTGATGGTGATCTTAAAATATCTTTTTACAATTATACAGGCTATACTACAGCAGATATAAAAGGTATATCTATTAATTATTGTAATAAAGAAAAATATGACAATCTCATTGAAGAATTAAAAGAAGAAGGTCTTAATTCAGAAATGATTGATGTTTGTAAAGAAATTTTTTGCGAACCTTTATACCTTGATTCAAAAGATAATGTTATTGACTGGTTAAAGGAAAAAGTAAAGACTGATGCTGAAAATATCATACATGCTTTTCAAGTAGGTGGTCTTAATAAAACAAAAACACTAAAAGAGCAAGAATTAGTAGAAAAATTTAATAAATTAAAAGATACCTCACTATATGATACTGCAAAGTTCTGCAATAGTTGTTATATTAACGATGATGCGTTAGCTGTTGTTTTTTTAAATAGTGTGATTCGTATTTTTCAAAGAATACCAGTTACTACCTATACATTTGAATAAGGAGGGTTTTATGGGTTACACAGAAGAAATTTACAGAGTAAAAAAAGAAAATGTTAATAATGTAAGATCTCTTACACCTAAAGAATTATTTGAGTTTTTTAAAGAAAATGTAAAACCAGGAGATTCTGATTTAGTAGATGACTTAGAAGAAGATAATTCATATCAAATATGGTTTCCATCTCTTCTAAATGCACTTGATGGGATAAGGGTATTTGACTTCGGTAAAGATTATGAAAATGCAGATGATATGCATAAAAACGGAGAACCTCTTTTTACAAATGAAGAGACGACCGAGGAGTATAGTGATTATTGTCCCTATTTAATTACAAAAAATGCATTAGTAAATGCAATAGAATTTTATAGACAAAAAATTACTAATTACTATAAGTCTTTACTTATGTCAGAAGAAGATTATAAAAAATACCAGGAAGAACATTTCCTAAGCCTAGAGACAAATGCTAAAAGAAGAGAAAGAGATGTAAAGCAAAAGATAACAGAATGGAGTAATGAAAAGTTTCCACCATATAATTTAGATGGAGAAAACATGATCAATTCTTGGCTTTATGAGTATGATATCTTTGAATTAGTTTTTATCTACAAAACAACAAACTGGGATAAAGAATGTCTTATTTTCTTTGGTCATTAAAAAAACGCCTTGCAAATAATTTGCAAGGCGTTTTAAATTATTCTCTTATAAGATTTAATACTCTCTGAGCAGCTTGTTCTGGAGTATCTTCTGCAGGTAACAAATAATCACAAATTCTGATATTATTTTGTTCAGAAGACAGAGCCATTAAACGATTAATTTGCTCATCAATAGAGTAATTTCGTGTAAGAATATTTCTAAGAATTTCTTCATACTTTCTATCTCTGTAAATAGCTACAGTTGGAAACTGAGACTTAAGAGCAGCAACTCCACACATATCAACAGCAGTTACTACATTTACACCTCTTCGCAAAATTTGTTCAATTTCCCCACTTGGAATACCAAACTTATGTGTTCCATAAACAGTAGCTTCAAAGAACTTACCTTCTTTCTTATATTGCATAAATTCTTCTTCACTTACATGAACATATCTCTTATTATCATTAGAAATATCATTTTTTGTGGTGTAAGACTTAGGTCTTTCCATTCCAGCCTCGCAAAGAAGATCGGCAACTTCATTTTTTCCTGCGCCAGAAGGCCCCACTATTGCAAAAACACTTGGAATTGTGATTCTGTCTTCAATCACAACTCTCTTTCTCTTTAAGATTGCAGCAATAATCGACCAAAGCTCATCAAAAGTGCTATAACTAAGCATTCCAGCAATATTTTCATTCCATGAACGACGACGTACAATCTTATAATCAGACTCATTTGCAAAAATATGATTTGCATTATCATCCACGAAGATATCGAAATGAGCCACTTCCTTTGCAGAAGAAAGAATAAAATTCCTTTCTGGAACCCATGGGAAATACTGTTTTAAACATTCTCCTCTAATTCCCATCATTTCAACAGGAACAGCAGTAATAAAGTAAATCTTTACTCCTTGAACCTTTGATAAACGTTCAATAAATGCCTGAGCTCCTGCTATTGGCGGCTGACTACGAACAAAATCCTCAGACTGAAAATATTGATACATCTTTTCGTAATCACCTTCTCGGTATCCCCATGCCTTTAACCCATCAGGATCAAGATTAAGATTATAGTCTCTATTTACGCACTGAATAGCAAGATCAGCACATTCAAGAACCAAATCATCACAATCAAGCCCAATAGTTACCTCCTTATCACATGATAGTGGTAATGCATTAAAATCGCAAATTCTTTTCATCTTAAAATCCTCCTTTTCTCTTTACAGCGTAGCTGTATAATTATATTATTTTACTATTATTTTCATTTTACCATATAAAGAAAATAGTTTCTAGTTTTTTGTTTTTAATTTTTTAACAAATCAAAATAAAATTCTAATAGAATTAATTCTTGTAAGCGAGAAGTCCCCTACTTCTATAAGTAGGGGATGAATTGCTTATCTTTTATTTAAAATATAACAAAAATATTTTTTGCTTATAAAATTATACACATATTATAATTTATTAATATGTAATTATGACTATATTACATATGTATAATTTGGACAAATTTCGGCTGTGTTGTTTTTAAAATCTGTCTACGTACATATAACCATTAAGAAAAATAAAACTAATTATACAAAAAATACGATAAAAGACAAAAGCCTTTATCGCATTTCTAAATATTCAACAATCTCAGTTCCATTTTCACATAAAGCCTTAATTAAAGCGCAAACTAAGCTCCAAGACATTCCAGAGTGTCCCTGATTATCCATAAACTTTTTAATTTCTTCATAGCTACCTTTTTCTTCATAAGTAAGAAGTCTTTGAATTTCTAAAATATTATCAAGTTCCATGCCATGATATAAATCACTTGCTCTAACAGGTACAATTTCATCCCACATTTCATGTTTGTCCTTTGGAAATAATTTATGTCCTTCTTCAATCCAATAAGGAATACGTTCATGTGCTCTTTTTTCTTCTTTTTCCATAAATTCTTCAAATTCCCTTCTTCTTTTTTCCTGATAATTTTCAAATTCCTTTTTTGACATACCTGTAATATCTAAATAAGCAGAATCTAGTGTTACATTTTTTGAAAAAATTTTAACACCATTAAAGTTAATATAACAATCATGTCCAAGTTTTCGCTCAGAAATAAGCTTTTCTACAGCTTCATCAATACTACTTCCTGCAAAACAATCCAATTCATACAAAAAAATCACCTCTTTATTATGTATTTATAAATATTATACAACACACTCTAAAAAATATCAATAAAAAAGTGATGCAGCTTTCGCCACACCACTAATTTTTAAATAATCTTTTTAAAGAAGAAGCTGTCCAACCCAATCAGCAGTTAGGTCATCTCCTCTTACAGCTAAAGTAATAACACAACCTAAGATATTCTTCCTATTTTTCTTAATCCAAGCCTTATCTAATGCCTTAGGATAACACATAATAGAATCCAAGAACTTAGGATCTTTTTGATAAAAATATGTCTCCATAGTAGACTCTCCATGTCCTTTGATTCTTTTAAATCTATATCCTAAGCTTAGGAAAAATACAAGAAAATTTTTATTTTGACAACAACTCATAAGTTCCTCTGGTTTTCTGTAAAAGCCATGTCTTAATCCATCTGTAAAAATAATTTTTAAGACATCTAAAGGAATATCTTTCTTACTAAATTTTAATTCAGTAAGAAGATGATCAGGGGTAGACCAATAATCTTCCTCATAAGCATGAGTAATAACACCCTCATCAAGGAGAAGCTGCCAAACATCAGGTCTTGTTAAATCCAGTTCGCCAAATCCTTCAAGAAAGAAACTATCAACTTCAAATATCTCCCTTAAAGAAAACTCGTTGTTAATAGGACTTAACATCTTCTTTTCTTTACCATCCTTTTTAATAGTTACACGCATAATTTTTCCCTCCTCTTATTTTTTATAATTTATATACTTACAAAAGAAGTTGCCCTACAATATTTGCTGTAGGATAATCTTTATTTGTAGCAAGTACCATTACACATTCTAGAATTTTTTGCCTATTCTTTTTTAGCCATTTTCTATCTAAAGCTTTAGGATACTGCATGATTACATCTAAAAACTTAGGACAAATAGGATTAAAATAACTATCCATAGTAGAGTATGTAAATTTACAGCCAATAACTAAAAGATATTCTAAAACCTTACTATTTTTACAACTATCTAAAAATAGATTAGGCTCTTTATAATATCCTAGTCTTTTCCCATTCTTAAAAACAATATCAATAATGCAAAAAGGAATTTCAGTTTCTGAATATGCAAGTTCTAAAAACAAATAATCATTGACTTTAGTAGGGCAATGAGAAATAATTCCAGAACTTAAAAGTAAACTCCAAGTACTAGGTGATAGTAAATTTAAAACTATTTCTTTATCACCTTGAACATAAATAACTTCATCTGCTTTAAAAATATTTCTCAAAGGATAATAATTATTAATAATACCCTTTTTTCTTATTATTTTTCCATTATCCTTAATAATTAAAGCACTTGAATCCATATTAGACATAAAATCTCTCCTTCCTAACTAAACCTTTTCTCTTATTACTTTTAATACTTCTACATATATTATAGCAAAAAAATATGAGATAGCCAAAAGCCATCCCATACAGTAGAAATGCTTGAAGTAACACTATGCAATACTTTAGTATTTTTAATCTTCTTCATCTTCATCAAAGTCTAATTCATATCCTAAGATTTCCTTAGCAAGAGCATATGCTTCTTCTGAACCATTTTCAGGGAAATACTCATCAATAACTTCGCCGCCTTTAAAAGTCATTCTTCCAAGATTACACCCATAATCTTCATCTGCATATTCATACTCAATATCAAGAGTAGGAAATAATACAGAAAATTTTTGAATCAACTCATGAACATCACTCCAGGCTGTTTGGAAATAAGCAGTACCAGCAATTTCATCAGAACAAGCGTCACAAGCATTCCACTTAGTACCCCAATATCTGCAAGACCACTCATACCAATCATGACAACCATAAGTTTTATCAAGTTTATAAAGTTCCTCCCCATAAGAATAAATATTAGGAAACTCCTTTAAATAATAATCAAGAAGTTCATCCCTTGTTTTAATTCCAGCATTTTCAACCCAAGGATAATTGAAAATCTTATCAATTTCAGCGTGATTACCAAGCCCTTTTGATTGATAATAAGCCCAAGCTTGATCTGCCCTTGAACCTGCTTCTGTATTTTTTAATGCTTCTGGCATTTGCACAATATTATTAAAGTCTACATCTGTTTCTTCTGATTTAAGAAAATTAATAGCCTTCTTAATAGTTTCTGGAGTTCCCCCTGTTAATCTAACATTATTTGTTACGTAATTTGGCATTTTTATTCTCCTTTCTCTTTATCAATATCTTTATTTGATAATATTATTATAGCACATATGTGTTATATTGTAAAGTAAAAAATAAATTTTTTTAACAAATCAAAATAAAATTCTAATAGAATTAATTTTTGTAAGCGAGAAGT
>OFHM01000126.1_pt1 | contig 72622 bp, 60 predicted proteins | sample 1521311 | NCBI WGS metagenome assembly OFHM01 (sample SAMEA3504083, study PRJEB24116) | mouse gut metagenome | biome: mouse gut; feature: mouse-associated habitat; material: faeces | place: Denmark | collected 2011 | reverse complement strand
AGGAGTATTTCTACGAGAATATGCCGAGCATGGCCAATCCGCTCGGACTGGGACATAAGGCCATGCCGCTGGCCTGCAAGGTGCAGAACCTCCTTATTGCGGATTTCCTGCATTACCTCGCCTTGCGGCATGATGTGTACCTCTCCACTGCGGGCAGTGACATAAAAAAAAACTCCATGACGAAGCCCTGACCTATGGCGGCATCATAGACCCGTTGGCGGAACTGGACATCAACATACAGAGCTTCGACATACCGAGGCTTGTCACGGTCTATCCCGACCGGGCGGGTGTGCGCTGGTGGACCAAGGCATGGTTCAACAACCGGGAAGAGGGCGAGACATCCGTCGAAATCGAACGGGAGCAGGCGATACGGTTCATGCAGGACAACATCGAAAAGGACGCATGGCTGGAAGAGTTCTTTCCCCGGCAGATGGAGGTTTACCACAACGCCATCGAGCAGACGAAAGAACAGTTATTGAAACAGATAAATATATAGTACACAATATGGATGGAATCAAATATAGCCGGCAATTCGCGGAAATGGAACGCCTCGTGAGCGACTATTTCCATTGCCATCTCGCTCCCGTCATGTCGAAAACGCAGACTTTCCTCACGAAGAAACAGGGCGAGGAAATGAGGGAGTATTCCACCTCATTGGGCGGCATACTCAGCGCAATGGCGTCTGCGGCACAGCCGATGGGCGACCCGTACCAGGTACTCAAGGTTACGGGCGAATGGAACTCGAAGACGACGGAGGACTACATCGGAATGTGCAAGGCGGAGATTACCGGCTCCAAGGAGATACAGCAAGACCTCGCATACATGGCCGGGCAATGGCGTGATACCGTCGTGCGGGAAATCGGGCGTGAACGGTACGACGAACTGTCGGAACAATTGGGCGGTGACCTTGCCTACGCCTATATGGACTACCGGGTGGAGGAACTGATGATCGACCGGCTGGTCAAGGAGCGAATGCCGAAATCGTCAGCCGACTACATCATCCGCAAAGCCGCAGAATCAAGCCTGCTCGGACTCTCGCAGACCTTGAACCGCTCGCCGCTGGCCGAGGAAATCGAGGCACGGGGCGAAGCCGCCTACCGTCCGAAAGGATGGGAAAAAGGCGCGGGTCGGGTATTGGGCGCAACGGCGGATACCGTCATGATGGGCGGTGTGGGGTCGTGGGCAACACTGGCGAAGTTTGTCGGGGTGGACGTGGCTATCTCGGCCGTTGCCTCACACTTCGAGCCTGAAAAGTCGCCCAAGCTCTCTGTGGAGCAATGTATCAGTAAAGGAGTGTTCGGTAGCGAACGGAACGTGTTTACGGACTTCCGTAAGGAGGCTGCAACAGTACAGGCGGGTGATAGTGCGCTTATTGTGGCGGCCAACGAGCAGTTGAAGAAAAAAACACCTGTGATGAACTTTAATTTTTTGGAGTGGATGCAGGCACCAAAGTTTACCCCTTTTCAAATGTCCGAAATGCTCGGACACCATGAAAAGAAAAATGAACGTGCCGAACGGTACAAGGATGTGCCGCTCATCGTCGCTCCCGGACAGGAAGAAGCCTATTTGAAGCATTTGGAGAAATATAAGAATGCAACGACTGTAACTGCCAAAAAGGAGTCAACACAGCCGGAAATGGAACAGAGGGAAAAAGTGGAGAAAGAGGAACGGCAGGTGGTTATTCCACGTGAGGAAGAAAAGCAAGAGAGAGAAGCTGTGCAGACCAACACGAACGGATGGAGCGGATTGCTCGGTACGTTGGGATTAGAGGGATTGGGCGATATCACGGGCAACCTCGGATATGTCATGGCTATGCTGCCCGACATCCTGTTGGGGGCTTTTACCGGCAAGACACAATCGTTGCGCTTTGGGGACAACCTGCTGCCGATAGCGAGTATTGTGGCCGGTCTGTTCGTGCGTAACCCGCTGCTGAAGATGCTTCTTGTCGGTCTGGGCGGCGCAAACCTGCTGAACAAGGCGGGACACGAGGCGTTGGGGCGACCTATGCCGTCCGCTGCCGAATATACGGACAAACAGTACCGCCGCTATTCCGACGAACCGCTCAATCCCCGTATCGTGAATCCGGTATTGCAAGGCAGTACGCTCATCGCCACGATAGACCGTATGCCTTGTACCATCCAGCTCACGCCGACCGTCGCGGAGGCTTACCGTGCAGGGGCATTGCCACTGAATACGCTGGCGAACGCCGTGCTTGCCAAGAGCGACCAGTTGCGCCATATCGCCTCGCAGAATTACGACGACGGACAGCGGGAGACGATTGTGCGCACACGGGGCATCCAATAATTCCAGGAATAATAAAAGCATGATGATATGAAAGAAAAGTCGCAAATCGAAAAGAAGGCCGAAGCAAGGCAGGCGGAACTGCTGTCCGCCGCATTGGGCGGGGCATCGAACGCCGGCGGCCATTGGCTCAACGTATCGGGCAAGGGATTTCCCCGGCTCTATCCGCAAGGGGTCTCGGCCAGCCCGTTCAATGCCCTTTTTATGGCCTTGCATTCGGACAATAACGGATGCAAGACCAATCTGTTCACGCTTTACAGTGAAACCAAGGCACGGGGTGCTGCGGTGCGGGAGCATGAGCAGGGCGTACCGTTCCTGTTCTATAACTGGAACAAGTATGTCAACCGGAACAACCCGAATGAAACCATCGACCGCACCGCCTATCTCCAATTGGACGAAGAGCATAAGGCACAGTTCAAGGGTGTCCACAACCGGGAGATCCGCACGCTTTTCAATATCGACCAGACGACGTTGCCCTACGTTGACAAGCCGGCTTACGAGGATGCGATAAAGCAGGACGGCAGTGTTCAGGAAAGAGGATATGCCGAGGCGGACAACCGCAGGTTGCGCACCCGGTTCAACGATTTCCTGCTGAAGATGCGGGACAACCTCGTTCCCGTGCGCTCGGATGGTAGCGGAGTTCCTCATTACGAGACGGACAAAGATGCGGTCTATATGCCGCGTCAAAAGGATTTTGAGCATTACCACGATTATGTGCAGGAAGCCTTGCGGCAGATCGTGAGTGCCACAGGGCATCAACAGCGGCTTGCCCGTGAAGGCATGGTCATGAAGAATGGCGTGGCTCCGTCAGAGGATGCGATAAAATATGAAAGGTTGGTCGTGGAACTGGCTTCGGGTATCAAGATGCTGGAACTGGGACTGCCCGCGCGTCTGTCCGATGCAAGCCTGAAGACGGTGGATTACTGGTGTCGGGAGTTCAAGGAAAACCCGTGTATGATGGACGCTCTCGAAAGCGACGTGAACAATGCGCTTGATGTTATCCGAAAAGCGGAACGGGGCGAGAAAATTGAGTACGCCACCCTGCGAAACAGACGGCAGACCACGACCATGCAGGAACAGATGCCCAAGCATTACTTTGTGGCGAATGAAATCCGCCAGCACCCGGACAAAGCGGCGAAAAGCATCGTCCTCGTCATAGACCGGGAGGCAAAATCGGCAGATGTCATTTTGCCGGCAGGAGCTTCGACCGAGGCGAACAACGAGATTCCCGGCATGAACAAGGGACGTATCGAACGGGCATTGCAGAAAGAGGCTATTGAGCAGGTGCGTTTCTATAATACTGACGGTGCATTGGGCTACAGACCCGATGACAGCTATTTCAATGAAAAAATGGTGACACTGGCCCGGTTAAGAAACTACACGTTGGAAAAGCTCTCCACGCTGGACGTGTCGGAGGCGGTCAGACGGGCGAATGAGGTCGGGTTCGATGCCGTGCAGATGATTCAGGACGACAAGAACCGTTGGGCACTCTATATCAAACCGGAAAACAAGGAGGGGTACAGCGTCTATCCCGACAAGGAGTATGTGAACCGTTTTTTCTCCACGCTCAAGCAGGCGATGGACAACATCGACAAGGTACGGATGGAGCTGGCGCACAAGTATTATGCACTGGCGGAGGTCAAGCCCGACCTGAAAGTGGATTTGTTCGGCAGCGATACGCCGGAGATTGACCTGAACCGTATTCAGCATGTTGCCATCTTCAAGACCAGGCAGGATGGAATCCAGTGTGTGGCAACCATCGACGGACAAAAGCTGCAGCCCCGCAGCGTCACTCCACAGCAGTGGCAACGGATGTGGGTGGCGGAAGACCGGGACGGCTACAAGCGGCATTTGGCGGCCACGCTGTTTGCCGATGTGCTGCAAAAGGGACAATCCGTCGGGGAACAGAAAGCGGAAGAGCAGGTACAGCAACAGAATGAGACGGTGGCGGAAAATCGGTCGGAAGAGACGAATGATGAAAATATGTCTCCGAAACGGCAGTTTTGGGACAACCTCAAGGAAAAGCATCCCGACGCCCTGTATCTGATTCGTGCAGGAGAAGTGTACCGGCTTTATAATGAGGATGCGGCAAAGGGAGCTGATATATTGGGGATTACGATGAAGAAATATCCGGAACGTGGATTTTCGACTTTCGCAGAGTTCCCAAGGACGCAACTGGACAGCTATCTGCCCAAACTTGTCCGTGCCGGTGAGCGTATCGCCATCAGTGAGATAGAGCTACAGGATAAACGGCAGGACGAGCAGGAAACACATAGGGGTATTCATAGATAAGGAGTGACGATTATGATCAAGAATCAAGAATATGCACAACAGTACGCGGAGTATGCGATGGAACAGATGCGAAGGTATGGCATTCCGGCTTCCGTCACATTGGCGCAAGGCATACTGGAAAGCAGCAACGGACAGAGCCGTCTGGCGAGGAACGAGAACAACCATTTCGGCATCAAGGCGACACCCTCGTGGATTGCCGGAGGCGGCAAATACGGAATCTACACCGATGATAAGCCGAATGAAAAGTTCTGCAGTTATGACAGCGTGGGTGATTCATACGAGCATCACTCCCGCTTTTTGAAGGAGAACAGCCGCTATGCCGGTTGCTTCAAACTCTCCCCGGACGATTACAAGGGCTGGGCACAAAGCATTGAGAAAGCCGGTTACGCCACAGGCGGCAAGTATGCCGAGAACCTGCAAAAAATCATTGAGCAGAACGGCTTGCAGCAGTATGACAGGCAGGTGATGCAGGAGATGGCGGCACAAGGCAGGCAGTTCGGGGTGGAACACAATCCGCTCCAGACTTCCGAGAGTGCGGAACATGGAACGGGGTATTCGTTCCCGGTGGAACGGGAGGAATTTCTGTTCATTACCTCTCCGTTCGGAACACGGCAAGACCCGTTGGACGGCACAAAGCAACAGATGCACAAGGGCGTGGATATACGTTGCAAAGGCGATGCGGTACTGGCTACGGAGAACGGCGGCAAGGTCGTGGCGGTAAACCAGAACAAGAATACGCCCAGCGGCAAGTCGCTGACGGTGGAATATACCCGGACGGACGGCAGCAAGGTACAATGTATCTATATGCACCTCAAGGAGATTTCCGTCAAGGTCGGCGATACGGTACAGGCCGGCGGACGGCTTGGCACATCAGGCAATACGGGAACACGGACGACTGGGGAACATCTGCATTTCGGTGTGAAGAATATCTATGCCGACGGGACGAAACGGGATATAGACCCTGCGGCGTATCTGGCTGAAATTGCACAGAAAGGACATATCAAATTGCAAATGCTGCACAACGGGAATGACCTGCTCGCCAAATACAAGGCGGCGGAAGATACCGTGCCTGAAAAGAACCTTTCGCCAGACGGATGGATGAAAAAACTCCTTTCGTCGGAGGATAGCGGTGTGGGAATGTCGGGATGCAACGACCCGATTGTGGAGATGGCGATGACCGCTTTCGCCTCCCTGATGCTGCTGGCCACACAGATTGACAACCGGAACGAAGAGGAACAGAAGGCGATGATATCCGCCGCGATGGATCTTCGTACCATCGACCTGAAGCCGTTGTTGCCGAATATGAAGAACTGCGACCTGACTATCGGCGAGAACGGCAAGGCCATTCTGAAAGCGGACAACGGGGAACTGCGTGTCTCGCGGGAGTTGACCGCTTCCGAGCTGAACCGGTTGTCTGCCACGTTGAACAACGGTACACTCACGGAAGAGGCCAAACAGATGCGTGTAACCGGTATGCTGAATACGGTTATCCTGTCGGAAGCAGCCTCACAGAATTTCGAGCAAGGGATGTCCCGGCAACAGGGACAAACGGAAAACCTGCGAAGATAAAGGCATGGTGATATGATAAAATGCGTGATGATACAGCTATGCAAGTGTCTGGCGGGAGTTTCCCTCCTTGCGTTGCACCTCCGGTTCTGCTACCTACTGTTGGGATGGATCGGGACGCTCGTTGTCGTGGGCGTGCAATTAGCCATCGCCGGATGGATGGTCTGGGCGATGATACGCGCACCCGACTGACCGCACCCTACAACAGTTCAACATCAATCAACCCATGTATCACTTGTCCGGATGATCCATGTATCATTAAAGACAAAAAACAGATGATTAAATGTAATGTTACGGTATGCGGCGTTATCGGCCGCGATGCGTCGGTTCGCAAGAACAAAGAAGAGAAAGAATTTCTGGTGTTTCCGCTCCGGGTACAGATTCCGGCGACGGGTGGCGGGTACACTATCGAGGTGGATGTCCGCAAGGAGGGCTGTCAGGAGGAAGCCGCCGGTTATCGGAACGGCTCCCGTGTAGAAGTGAGGGGTACGATGTATCTCAAACGCCGGGGCGACAAGCTATATTTCAACCTGTTCGCCGATGAAATCTGCAATGCCGCTACGGATGATGCGGATTGCGTCAAGGGCGAGCTGGTGTTTCGTGGTAAGGTCGGCCAGAACATCGAGGAAAAAAGGGATAAGAAAGACCAGCCTTATACGGTGTTCTCGGCGTTTAGCGCAGAGAAGGTCGATGACGGCTTCGAGTACCAGTGGGTGCGCTTCTTCTGTTTCGGTAAGGAGCGCGAAGCGTGGTTGCAGCCGGGTGTAAAGGTGGATGCCAAAGGTGAAATGAACCTGTCGGCACACAACGGGAAAATCAACCTTTCCTGCAAGGTGGAGGAACTGACGCAATATGTGGCGGATTCGTCTAACTATAATCAATAAGGGTTATGGCCGGTTACAGAAAGAAGAATGCCGACGGACCGAACAGCGAGGACAAGGCTCTTGACCTGTTCGCCGAAATGATGATCGAGAAAATCGAGGGCATTCAAAAGGACTGGAAAAAGCCTTGGTTTACCGAGGGTGCGTTGCAGTGGCCCCGCAACCTTCACGGGCGCGAGTACAACGGGATGAACGCTTTTATGCTGCTTCTGCACTGCGAGAAAGAAGGGTATAAGATTCCCCGTTTCTGCACGTTCGATTGTGTCCAGAAGCTCAATAAGCCCGGCAAGGATGGAGAGGAACTGCCGCGTGTCTCCGTGCTTCGTGGCGAGAAGTCCTTTCCGGTCATGCTCACCACGTTCACCTGCATCCACAAGGAAACCAAGGAGAAAATCAAGTATGACGATTACAAGAAACTCTCCGATGAAGAAAAGGAACAATACAATGTCTATCCGAAGATGCAGGTATTTCGCGTGTTCAATGTCGCGCAGACTAATTTGCAGGAAGCGAGACCGGAGCTGTGGCAAAAATTGGAGCAGGAAAACTCGCGTCCGGCAATCGAGGAGGGCGAGCATTTCAGTTTTGCCCCAGTCGATACGATGATAAGGGATAACCTGTGGATTTGTCCGATTACGCCGAAATATCAGAATGACGCCTACTATTCCATCACGAAGAATGAAATCATCGTGCCGGAAAAGGAACAATTCAAATCGGGAGAATCGTTCTATGGGACGCTGTTCCATGAGATGACGCACTCGACAGGAGCGGAAAACGTACTCGACAGGTTCAAACCGACAGCTTTCGGTTCTCCTGAATATGCCCGAGAGGAACTGGTGGCGGAGTTAGGAAGCGCACTGGTCGCACAGCGTTACGGCATGACCAAGTATATCAAGGAAGACAGTTGTGCATACCTCAAAGGATGGCTCGATGAGCTGAAGGAATCGCCGCAATTCATCAAAACAACGCTTCTGGATGTGAAAAGGGCAACCTCGATAATTACCCAGAAGGTGGATAAGATAGCGCAAGAACTGGAACAAAATGTCGGCGAGAAGCAGGAAAACGGAGCCGCTGCAAAGGAGAAGACATTTTATTCCTCTGTCGCGTATCTTCAATTTTCGGATGACACGAGGCCGCTTGATGAACTCAGGGAGAAAGGCGATTACGAGGGATTGCTGACGCTTGCCAAGGAGTATTACGACGGCAACGGCATCAACGAACAGCATACTTATTTATCGGCCACGAACAACAAGGGAGACAGCCTTATTGCCGAGGATGAGAATTTCGCTGTCGTGTACAACGGGAGTGTCGGGGGAACCTACGAGGTGATGTTGAAATTCACGGATCAGGAAATCCGCGACCATATCCGGCGTTACGGTGTCGATATTGCCGGAGAGACGATAAAAGAGGTTGCCAGGGAGATGGCGGTGGAACAGTTCTCCGCTTTGGCGCATCAAAAGATTCCGGCCTTCGAGATGCCGAACGGCGACGTGCTGTATGTCGAATATAACAAGGAATCCGATACGCTTGATGTCGGGCAGCCCACCAATGCCGGGCTGGTCGCGCAGCATCGTTTCCCTTACGACCACAATATCGGGTTGGATGCCAACCTGCAAGCCGTGAACGAGAAGCTGAACGAACTGGAAGAGTATCGGGCAGAACTACAAGAGGCAGAATACGGTGGCGGTATGCGCCGGTAAGGATGGAAAGAAAAAGATGCGGAACCGGTTAGCTCCGCATCTTTTCTTGTTTTCGGTTTTTTATTCTTTCAGTAAATCATCCATCATGGACTGCAAATTTGCTATGTCACAATATTGGTTATATCCTCCTCTGTAGTCTTTTGCGTGTTGGGCTGTCCGTATCAGAAACGAATCAAGTTCAACTCTTACGCCGCTACCCATCCGAGCCAACGTGGAAGAGTGATTGATGTAAACGAACTTGCCGTTGCGCTCGATGAAACATGAGGTATCATAATGTCCTTTTAATTTGGATGCCACCTGTGCACCGACCGCCGTTGCGTATTTGGAAATCTTACGCACCAATGCTGTTTGAAACCTGCGATACTCTTTTGAAACATAGCCTCCTGCATCTGCAAGTATAGCGTCCTGCCATTTGGTATAAAAATTCTGTGCCATATTGATATTTTTATTTATTATTATTCGTTCCGCAAATAACTTTTCCACTTCTCACCGTTAATGGTCAGTTTGCCCATTTCCCAATCGTATTCCACTTTCGGCATATTGGTATAAGGGAAATGAACGGAATAGCCTATCTGTCCGTAAGAGCAATGCAGAGGGGTAACGCAAATTTCCCAACCGAAGTAAGATTGTGGTGTGCTGTATTTCAGCCAGTTGAAACGACCTGCGATAATATTGCGGCAAAGTCGTTTGAGTATGCCGTTTGTTGTCATTCCGCACCTCCTTTGCTTAGGATGGTAAGCTGTTCGGGGCGGTCGGGAAACCAATAGGCATCGCTGTCGATATATACGCACCTACCGCCATTCCAAGGCTTTCGGAAAGCCAGTACCTCTTTGGGGCCGAATACTACCCCGTAATCATTGGTAAATGCCACCATGTCGCCAACAGCCAAATCACTGTCTGTTTCCATGACTTCGGAAAGACGGTCGAAAAACTCCATGCCCTCGGCTTCACGCTCTTTCTTCCAGTGCATAAACTCCTCTTTGTGGCTTCTCGATGAGCCAATAGGTAATAGCTCCGATGCCAAAACCTCCGTTTCGGAAGAGCCTGTTGAGATTAAGATGATGCTGTCACTATCCACTTTTTCGGGAGTTGAGATAATTCTGCATTCTACATCATTGTCGGCAGTGTGCCAAAAAAGAAGGTTGCCTTGCTCGATGAAATCGTACTTGCTCATTGTCTTTTGATTTATTGATTTTTTTATTCCCCTTTTCTTGAAGTCTTCTGACTTCGCCCAAAGGGGGTGTTTTCATGTGCGTTCCAAACGGGGGATGCAAGAACGACGGACAAGGAACCTGCGATGAAATTTTATGAAATGCCGTTATCTCCGATTACGGAAAGTTGTCGTCAAATTTCATTTCAGGTAGCGATAGCGGCACTTGAACCATGTTCGTCCACCGTACCTTTGCATTTGAAAACAGACCTGCGGCGTATGTCGGGGCTGTGAAGGGATTATACCCTTAAAACAGGAATATACCGGCAGTGAAACCGGTGGCGGAAGCTCTGCAGAGCATATTTATAAAAGTAACCGGGGAGCCTGTGCAAAAAAGAGAGTTACCACCCGCTTTTGAGGCGGGTGGTTGCCAATGTTTCAGACAAACATCAGAAGTGGTAATCAACAACTCCTCCGATGTAGAGTATCGTTCCCACTTCAAGGGTACAAGCGAACTCCATAAACGCAAAGGACTTTTCGGCAAAAGACTGGCAGCCGTCGCCATCCAAATAAAAATGATAAGCTGTGTCCAATGGGTTTTCTATGGCTTGCTTGAGGTAATAGGTCGAACTCCATTTCAACATATTATCTACCGTAAGAGCATCCGCTCTCTTTTTGATATTGGCGACATACTCTTCTTTCCATTGCTCTATTCCACCATTGTAACGCATGGTGTCATCGGATATAAGCTCGAACATACCTCCGGGCAAGGCATGATTGACCAAATTGGCAATATCCTCTTTACGGTCTTCCTCGTCTATTTCTGAACAATAGTCATAGAAACTCCCGTCCCCTTGCTGAAGTGTGTCCTCATTCAGATAGTTTTCTTTGTCTATCGGTTCCGTTGAAATTTGAAAAATCCTGCTGTGCATAATTGTAATTTTTAATTTATTAAACTTTTTATTTCCCTTATCTTGAAGCTCTATCGGCTTCTCGTCGGGGAATGATTTTTATGCAGGATTGACAGCGGGAAAAGGACGGATAAGGCAAGTAAACAGTGTACGGGATGGAACGGAATACCCAACCGCCGAGTGTAAGAACAAAATCCGGTTCGACTGGCTTTGTCCTGCAACGAGACGGGGGCTAAAAGCCCATCTTCGATTTGCGGAAGGCTGCCGTAATATCCGGAAACCGTTAGCGAAAGCGGTACTTGACGACCGATCGGACGCTGTACCTTTGCATAAAAAATCTCTCCGACGAGTGTGCCGACGTGAGATGAGAAAAGATCATAATTGAGAAACGCTATTATTCATAAGGGAAAGGACTATTTGTAGTTGTTATAAATGTCTGGTTAATATAAAAATACAATTCACGCCATAAAAGAATCCTTTCTTGGAATAAAAATCAGGGAAAAAGAAACGAGATTAAAAAATAACCATTAACTTTGCACCAGTCAAGTTTCCAATCGAAGCGTCGAATGGAATTAAAAGGGAATCCCGGTGAAAATCCGGAGCTGTACTCGCAGCTGTAAGTCCTATTAAAGTTTATCGCACTCTTTGCCACTGGTGAAAGCTGGGAAGGCGCGATAAGCGGGATGAGCCAGAAGACCTGCTTGATGAGATATGATTTAGTGACCACGGGATATTGGCATTAGATCAAAATGAACAGAGGCTCATCCAAAGACCACCTGTATTCTTTTTGATAACCGATTTCTCATTCGTTGCAAATCTATCGTAAGGAAAACGAATGTGTAATTAAACTTTTTGTTTAACTTTTAATAATTGAGTTATGAAAAAGAATCTTAAATTCTTGGCAATGGCCGTTGTATCAATGGCTGCCGCAGTGTTCACAGGATGTTCGTCCGACGATGACTTCCTTGCTTCGTATGAGGAAAGTGCGATTCAAACCCGCGCGACACCTAACCCCGATGGTTCTTATACCATTACGTTTGATGATTTTTCCTCATCAATGATGGCAATGCCGACATCCTATGGCGCTAATTATTATGGAAATGTGGGTTCGTATACCCAAGTAAAAGAAATTGACGATCCAGATGGAATGTTCATGTCAGAGATTAACACAGTGACTAATAATTATGGAACATTCAACAATTTCTCTTGTGGTGGATTAGCATTGTCTAAATGGAATTACCGTACCAATCCATCTTCCGCCGAAGGAATTACGATTACCGGTGATACCATACCGACTGATTGGTGGTATTCCTATAACAATCAAATGAGTGTTTATGATACGACTTCTGTTAATGGTTCTAACGAAGGTGCAGGTCACAGCGGAAATAATTTTGCTGTTGTTTATGGTTATTCTGATGAGTATAATACCGAATGGATGGCTCAGCCCGAATTCTATTTAACAGGCGAATATACTCTAAAAGGTTTATGGTTCTGTAATTCATCATATACCTATGGTGTAATCATGCATGGTAATAAATTCGGCGCATCCGGAGTAGCTACTCCGTTGTCAGCACAAGTTGATGCAAGCGGAAAACATATCGGGTATTTCCAAGTTGAACTTGAATGTTATGATTTTGCTGGTAATAAGTTAGCTACATACACCAAGGTATTAGCCGATTATAGAAATGGGAAGAACGAAAATCCCGTTACTACATGGACATATTGGCCTATTAATCAAGCTGGAGTAGGATTTGTGAAATTTAACTTTTCAGGTTCCGACACAGGAGAGTATGGCTTAAATACCCCTGCATACCTTTGTATTGATGATATTGTTTTTGAAAACTAATTTTATAACTACCCCTTCCAAGGAAATTTAAACTTGGAAGGGTGGTTGTTATTTAATCCGACCAGCTTGTATCCATAATGATCAAAAATTTAATTTGTTTTTTTACACTCGCTGTATTATTCATATCTTGTAATCGGGATGAAGTTATCGTTGCAGAATCCGGACAAGCCCCAGTGATTGAGCTTGATAGTGAAGACGGTATCTATGCAGTCAAGATTGGTCGGGAACTGGTCATCGCACCGACTTACCAATACGCAGACCATGCCTTGTTTGCCTGGACCATAGAGGGGAAACTGATTTCCACAGACCCGACCCTGAAATACACGTGGGATGAATCGGGGGAGGTCTATATTACGCTGCGGGTAGACAACGAAAACGGTCATGCCGAAGAAGAGGTGAAAGTGGAAGTGAGGGATTTGTTGCCCCCGGCCATCAATCTGTACGTGCCGGCCAAAGGATTGAAAGTACAAAAAGGTGTAGAGAATACCCTGACTGCCGTGATTGCCCATCGCGACCTTGCCGGTTTCAAGGTGGAATGGGTGCGTGCCGGGGTTGTGGTATCCACCGATACGACCTACACGTTTAAGGAAAATCAGGTCGGAGTTTTTCCGATTACCATAACAGCATCCAACGAGGATGGTGAAACCAAGAAAGAGTTGGAGATAGAGGTGGTCGAGAATATGCCCTATAAGGTTGTTTTCCCTGCCCCGTCTTATGAGCAGTCTGTTTCCACACGCTATACGTTTGTCGGGCGACCGGTGTTCTTGCGTCCATTGCTGGACTATTTCGAGAATCCGCAATACCGCTGGAGCGTAGACGGTAAGCCCGTGGAGGGTGAAACCGGTCGGGTATATAAGTTCACCCCTTCGTTCGCCGGAGAATACCGGATAACCGTCTCTGTCACCGAAATGCAAAATGGCATATCCGTGGAATCCGCCGTCACCGTAGTTTGCGTGAACGGGTCGGAAGCCTCCGGATATCGCGCCGCTTCAGGTGCGAGTTCAGCCTATTCCAACAGAGTGTATGAATATACGCCGGCTCCCGGACAATTCATCAACGAAACCAATACTGGCGGTTTTACCGGTAGCGAATCGACCCGGGAAGCGGCTGTCGAATATGCTTCCAAGCGTATTGCCAAGCAAAATTATGTATCTCTCGGCTCCTTTGGCGGTTACATCATAGTAGGGTTTGACCACAGCATTCAGAATAAGGGCGGATATGATTTTGCTATTCAGGGCAATGCCTTTGATTCTTCCAATGAACCCGGCATTGTTTGGGTTATGCAGGATGTCAACGGCAATGGACTTCCCGATGATGAGTGGTACGAACTGCGGGGCAGCGAAACAGGGAAGCCTACCACCATTCAAGATTATGAGGTAACCTATTTCCGACCGACCTCGAATGGATCACACACTTATTGGATTGACAATTTGGGAAACACTGGCTGGGTCGATTTCAATGCCTACCACACGCAACCTTACTACTATCCGTTGTGGATTACGGCCGACTCCTACACTTTGTACGGTACTCGACTATTGCCACGCAATTCACAAAGTCCAACCACAGGTTACTGGAGTAACTCTCCTTATGACTGGGGGTATGTGGATAATTGCGGTTCCGATATGTTGGCTGGTGATTCGTATGACGGTTCTGGACAGAAAAACGGATTCAAGATATCTAATGCCATGTATCACGATGGCTCTCCGGTAGATCTTCAATACATTGACTTCATAAAAGTTCAGAATGGAGCCTTGGCTAAAAGCGGCGTTTTAGGAGAAATCTCTACCGAAGTATTTTCGTTCCAAGATTTAAATATGAACAAATAAAATGATAAATGATGAAACTCAAACAAATTTTTATTGCATTCCTTTCGGTCATAGCATTATACTCATGTTCTGAAAAAGAGGATATCCCGGCAGATGCCGACGATAATTTCATAACGAAAGTGACCGTGTCGGTTGCAGGAGAAACTTATTCCGCCGTTATAGCATCAGACACCATCACCGTGACCGTCCCTTATACCGTGTCGCTGAACGGGGCATCCGCAACAGTCGAGTTTACCCCTTCCGCCAAAATCATGCCTGACCCAGCAACAATCACCGACTGGGATACGGAGCGCACATTCCGCATTACCTCCTTTAACGGCCAGGCGCATGATTATACTTATTTGGTTATCAAGGATGAAATCCGTAGCAAAGGCAACGTCGAATTGAAAACTCCGGCGGAAATCGTATCATTTGCGGCTACCGGAACATCTATTATAAAAGGCGATTTGGTTATCGGTTCCGACAGTGATAATGCCGAAGAAATTAAAGATATTTCAGCCCTCGGAATGTTGAAAGAAATCGAAGGGAATATCATCATCCGCAACAGTTATACGGGTGGAACGCTGACCGGTTTGGACAACATTACCAAAATCGGCGGCTTGTCGATTGGTTCGGAGGAGAACCTGGCTGCGAACGAAACGCTGGAGATGGTCTCCATGACCAAATTGAACGAGGTAACGGGCAATATCCATGTGTACAACAATGGAGTAAAATTCGTTCAATTTGATTTGCTAAAAGCAATTGAGGGTGATTTTGTTATTAGTTCGTCCACATTGACAACGCTTCAAATGCCCGAACTGATAAACGTCGGAGGGGTATTAAACATTTTCGGTATGGGCAAAGGTGTAATTAGCACATTGGTATTTCCCAAAGTACAGACTGTTAAAAATTCGTTGAGCATTAATGAGATATCGACTTTAAAATCTATCTCTTTCCCGGAGCTTATTGAAACAGGAAGTATCAATTTTTCATCTTTGCCTATCGAGTTTGAAAAATTATCAATGCCCAAACTTTCTGTTATTAATGGAGATTGTTTGATTATTTCGAACTATATTCAAGGAGATTTGTTTTCTACTACAGGAAATGTTTCTCTTACTAATCTTGATGAAATGTCGAATTTGGCAACCGTAACAGGCATTCTTTCAATTTGTTATTTCGATGAACTTTCGTCATTATCAAATCTTAAAAGTTTAAAAAGAATAGGATCGTTAAAATTAGAGAAGCTAATAAATTGTTCTTCACCTATAGATATTAGTGATGCTGTTTTTTCTGCTAAAGATTCAGAAGAATCCATTATACGCATCTCGGAATGTAAGAAATTGCAAAAACTTATAACGAAAGATGATCTTTCGAATGTTTCTGTTGATATTGATGCTTGGGCAAATAACTATGTTGATTTCAATTTTAAAAAGGTAAAAAAATTATCATACACAACACCAGACAAAAAAGTTTTTACTCTTCCAATTGAAGAGGTACACGGTGACTTTTATTTTGGTGCGGGGATGAAATCTGGCATCATTGCAAATAATCTTAAATTTGTTGACGGCTATATGCATCTCAAAATTAGCATGATGGTATCGAACTTAGAATTTTCGAAACTTGAAAAAATAGGCGGTCAATTTTTTATGGAGGGGACGCTTAATACCCCTAATATGATTCATAATTTTAGTAATTTAAAATCGATTTGTTGCAATTCAAATCCATCATATGCAAAAGAAGGTAAGTGGTCAACCAACAACCTTCCATATGGCGGATTAGATATTCGTTCTACAACCACTTATGAGCTTTTTCCTGTGCTTGAAAAAGTTGGGGGGAGCGGAATAACGATTCATGGATTTTCCGCTTTCTCATGCCCTGAATTAGTTACTATAGCTGGCTCTTTAAGTGCAGATGCAGCTTCCAAGCTAACATCTTTTGATATGCCGAAACTTAAAAGTTTATCAGGAGTAAATCTCGTTAGGCTTACTGCTTTTTCTGATTTTTCTATGTTTGAGGCTTTTATCAGGGATAATCAGATTACTGAACCAAATTGGATTGTAAGTGGCTGCAAATACAATCCCACCTACCAAGACATGAAAGACGGGAAGTACAAGCCTGCCGAATAGATAATCAAACAATAAATTTTCTGCCAATCCTCGGTATGCTTACCGTAAGGTAAGTTGCCGGGGATTAACTATAAAAATAACGGTATGACCTATCACCAATTGAAATATCTGCTATGGAGCGTAGTTGTCGGAGTGACACTATCCTTGACATCCTGCATGAAGTGGGACTACGGCGATGCCGTGGAGGATTTCAATGCTACGGGAGCCGGACTGTTCATCACCAACGAGGGCAACTTCCAGTACGGCAATGCTACCTTGTCCTATTACGACCCGGCGACCAAACAAGTGCAGAACGAAATCTTCTTCCGTGCCAACGGCATGAAACTCGGCGACGTGGCACAGTCGATGACCATCCACGACAACAAGGGCTGGGTCGTGGTGAACAACTCCCATGTGATTTTCGCCATCGACCTGAACACCTTCAAGGAGGTAGGACGCATCGAAAACCTGACCTCGCCGCGCTACATCCATTTCCTAAGCGATGAAAAGGCCTATGTCACCCAACTGTGGGACAACCGCATTTTCATCATTAACCCGAAGAAATATGAAATTACCGGCTACATTCAAGTGCCGGACATGACGATGGAGAGCGGCTCCACCGAACAGATGGTGCAATACGGCAAATACGTCTATTGCAACTGCTGGAGTTACCAAAACCGCATCATCAAAATCGACACCGAGACGGACCGAGTTGTCGATGAACTGAAGGTCGGCATACAACCGACATCGCTGGTCATGGACTGCAACAACAAAATGTGGACGATTACAGACGGCGGCTACGAGGGCAGCCCCTACGGTTACGAAGCCCCCTCGCTCTACCGCATCGACGCCGAGACCTTCACTGTGGAGAAGCAGTTCAAGTTCAAGTTGGGTGACTGGCCAAGCGAGGTGCAACTGAACGGCGACGGGACGAAGCTCTACTGGCTCAACCGCGATGTCTGGCAGATGGACGTGACGGCAAACCGTATCCCTGTCCGCCCGTTCCTTGAGTACCAGAACACGCTGTATTACGGACTGACGGTAAACCCCGCCAACGGAGAGGTGTATATCGCCGATGCCATCGACTACCAGCAGCAGGGTATGATTTACCGCTACTCGCCCGAAGGGAAATTGATAGATGAATTTTATGTCGGGATTATCCCCGGTGCATTTTGTTGGAAATAAGAAAGGAGGCAATATGAAAAGACTATATCTGTTCTTCGCTTTGGCGGCATGTCTCCCCACGGCACTCTTCGCGCAGCAGACGGAAAGCAAAAAGCGGTCGGCCTGGCATCTTACCATACCGGAAGTCACGGTCATCGGACATCGACCGATGAAAGAAATCGGCGTGCAGAAGACGAAGTTCGATTCGCTCGCACTGAAAGAGAACATCGCCCTCTCGATGGCCGACATCCTGACGTTCAACTCGTCGGTATTCGTCAAGAGTTACGGTCGCGCCACACTCTCGACCGTCGCCTTTCGCGGCACGTCGCCCTCGCACACGCAGGTAACATGGAACGGGATGCGCATCAACAACCCCATGCTCGGCATGACCGACTTTTCCACCATCCCGTCCTATTTCATTGACCAGGCATCATTGCTGCACGGCACTTCGTCAGTGAACGAAACAGGCGGTGGACTGGGCGGTCAGGTCAAGCTTGGCACGACTTCCGAAGTCGCCGAGGGTTTCAATGCCCAGTACGTGCAGGGCATAGGCTCGTTCAAGACTTTCGACGAGTTCGCCCGCTTCACCTATGGCAGTGACCGGTGGAGTATCTCTACCCGTGCCGTTTACTCTTCGTCTCCCAACGACTATAAATACACCAACCACGACAAAAAAATCAATATTTACGACGAGGACAAGAACATCATCGGACAGTACCACCCCGTGGAGCGCAACCGCTCCGGGGCGTTCAAGGACCTGCACCTGCTTCAGGAAGTCTATTACAATACCCGCAAAGGCGACAAACTGGGGCTGAACGCCTGGTATATAAACTCCAACCGGGAACTTCCGATGCTGACCACCGACTATGGCGATGCGACCGACTTCGAGAACCGCCAGCGCGAACAGACATTTCGCGGCATCCTTTCGTGGGATCACATGAAAAGCAATTGGAAGGTCGGCGTGAAAGGCGGCTATATCCACACGTGGATGGCCTACGATTACAAGCGGGAGGTGGCACCCGGCAACTGGGCGTCGATGACCCGCTCCCGCAGCAAGGTGAATACCTTCTACGGGCAGGCGGAGGGCGAATACAGCCCGTCGAAGCGGTGGTTCCTTTCTGCCAACGTGTCGGCGTACCAGCATCTGGTACGCAGCGAGGACAAGAACATCATCTTACAAGACGGCAACAAGGCGATTGTTGGATATGACAAGGGCCGTGTGGAACTCTCCGGCTCCGTATCCGCCAAATGGCAGCCGATAGACCGGTTGGGCATGTCGATGGTACTGCGTGAGGAGATGTACGGTGACCGATGGGCACCGCTTATTCCGGCGTTCTTTGTGGACGGCGTGATTTCCCGCCGCGGCAACATCGTCGCCAAAGCCTCCGTCTCACGCAACTACCGGTTCCCGACGCTCAACGACCTCTATTTCCTGCCTGGCGGCAACCCCGACCTGAAAAACGAACAAGGCTTTACCTATGACGCGGGCGTCAGTTTCGAGGTCGGCAAGCCGGGTATCTATAAGTTGAGCGGCGGTGCAAACTGGTTCGACTCCTACATCGACGACTGGATCATATGGTTGCCGACGACCAAAGGCTTCTTCTCGCCCCGCAACGTGAAGAAGGTACACGCCTACGGCATCGAGGTCAAGGCGAACCTGGCCGTGCAGCCGGCAAAGGATTGGCTCATTGACCTGAACGGTTCCTATTCGTGGACACCCTCTATCAACGAGGGCGAGAAAATGTCACCTGCTGACCAGTCGGTGGGCAAACAGTTACCCTACGTGCCGGAGCATTCCGCCTCGCTGACAGGACGGTTGTCGTGGCGGTCGTGGGCGTTCCTTTACAAGTGGGCGTTCTACTCGGAGCGTTTCACCATGTCGAGCAACGACTATACGCTGACGGGACACCTGCCCGAATATTTCATGAGCAACGTCTCCTTGGAGAAAAACCTCTTTTTCAAACCGGTGGACGTGCAGTTGAAATTCGCTGTCAACAACCTTTTCAATGAAGATTACCTCTCGGTACTCTCGCGCCCCATGCCTGGCATCAACTTCGAGCTGTTCATCGGTATCACCCCGAAGTTCGGGAAAAACAAGAAAAAGTCCGTAAACACAAATTTGTAACGATATGAAAGCATTGAAAAATCTGAGCCTGATATTGCTGCTTGTACTGACATTCACAGGCTGCCATGATAAGAGTTCCAAACTTGCCGATTTCAACCGAGCGGTCTATACACCCGAATACGCTTCGGGGTTTGACATAAAAGGTGCAGACGGTAAAAAGAGCGTATTGGTTACCGTCACGAACCCTTGGCAGGGAGCTGACAGCATTACCACATACCTGTTCATCGCCCGTGACGGAGAAAGCGTACCCGAAGATTTCACCGGTCAGGTGCTCGGAAAAGATGCCGAGCGCATCATCTGCATGTCCTCTACCCATATCGCCATGCTCGATGCTATTGACGAAGACCGTTGCGTCGTTGGCGTATCGGGTATCGACTACATTTCCAATCCAGATATTCAGGCTCGTCGTGACAGCGTCGGCGACGTGGGCTACGAAGGGAACATCAATTACGAACTGCTGCTCTCGCTCGACCCCGACCTCGTGCTGCTTTACGGCGTGAACGGCGCGAGCTCGATGGAGGGAAAACTGAAAGAACTGAACATCCCGTTCATGTATGTTGGCGATTACCTGGAAGAGTCTCCGTTGGGCAAGGCCGAATGGCTGGTGGCATTAGCGGAGGTTACAGGGAAACGGACAGAGGGAGAGAAAGTGTTTGCCGATATTCCGGTTCGCTATAACGCTTTGAAAAAGCGAGTAACCGATGCAGCCATCGATGCCCCTTCAGTGATGCTCAACACGCCTTACGGCGACAATTGGTTCATGCCCTCGACCGAAAGCTATGTCGCCCGGTTGATCAAAGATGCCGGAGGCGATTACATCTACAAGAAGAACACGGGAAACGCTTCCGCGCCCATCGACCTCGAAGAGGCGTATCTGCTGGCCTCGCAAGTCGATATGTGGCTGCATGTGGGTATGGCGAACACGCTCGACGAGCTGCGAGCCGCCTGCCCGAAGTTCACCGACACCCGGTGCTTCCGCAACGGATACGTCTATAACAACAACGCCCGCACGAATGCCGCCGGCGGCAACGACTACTACGAGTCGGCCGTGGTGAATCCCGACCTCGTGCTACGAGACCTCGTAAAGATATTCCACCCCGAACTGGTCGCAGAAGATTTCGTCTATTACAAGCAATTGAAATAAATGCGCTCCCGTTCCGTCCTATTATTTACCGCACTGGCTGCCCTCACCCTCTTCCTGTTTCTGCTGGATTTGGCGGTGGGGGCTGTCGCCGTGCCGCTCGGCGATGTTTGGGCGGCCCTGACGGGTGGCGATTGTCCGCGAGCGACGGCGAAAATCATACTGAATATCCGACTGATTAAGGCGGTGGTCGCGTTGCTGGCCGGAGCCGCCCTGTCGGTCAGCGGTCTTCAGATGCAGACCCTCTTCCGCAATCCCCTTGCCGGGCCTTACGTGCTCGGCATCAGTTCGGGCGCGAGCCTCGGCGTGGCACTCGTCGTACTTGCCGGTGTCGGCTCGTCGATAGGCATCGCTGGGGCGGCATGGCTCGGAGCGGCAATCGTGTTGGTTGTCATCGCCGCCGTCGGACACCGCATCAAGGATATCATGGTAATTCTGATTCTCGGCATGATGTTCTCGTCGGGAATCGGTGCGGTCGTCCAAATATTGCAGTATGTTGCCAACGATGAATCCTTGAAAATGTTCGTCATCTGGACGATGGGATCGCTCGGCGACGTGACCTTCAACCAGCTTGCGGTACTCATCCCGTCGATTATCGCCGGATTGTTGTTGGCCGTAATCACCATCAAGCCGCTCAACCTGCTGCTGTTCGGCGAGGAGTATGCCGTGACGATGGGGCTGAACGTCCGTCGCTCACGCGGACTGCTGTTCCTCTCCACGACGTTGCTGGCCGGCACGGTGACCGCCTTTTGCGGTCCGATAGGTTTCATCGGGCTGGCCATGCCCCACGTCACGCGGATGCTGTTCCGCAACAGAGACCATCGGGTGCTCGTGCCGGGAACCGTTCTTTCGGGTGCTTCCGTGCTGCTGCTTTGCGACCTCGTTTCCAAACTGTTCACCCTGCCGATCAACGCCATCACCGCATTGCTGGGAATCCCCATTGTGGTGTGGGTGGTCTTGCGCAACAAATCCGTTACAGCATGATAGAGTTACACGATTTTTCCATAGGCTACGGCGAGCGAACTTTGCTCTGCGAGGTGGAAGCCACCATAGAAAAGGGCAAACTGACAGCCCTTATCGGGCGCAACGGCACGGGCAAATCGACGCTGCTCCGCGCCATCGCCGGACTGAACCACCGTTATGCCGGTAGAATCCTGCTCGACGGGCATAACGCCGCTGATATGCGGGTTGTAGAGAGAGCAAGAACACTGGCATTCGTCACGACCGAGCGCACACGCATCGCCAACCTCAAATGCGAGGACGTCGTGGCTATCGGCCGCGCACCCTATACCAATTGGATAGGAAGGATGCAGAAGGCCGACACGGAGATCGTTATGCGGTCGCTCGCCTCGGTGGGCATGGAAGATTATGCGGAACGCACAATGGACAAGATGTCGGACGGCGAATGCCAGCGCATCATGATCGCACGCGCCCTTGCTCAATCCACGCCGATTATTCTGCTCGACGAACCCACCTCGTTTCTCGACATGCCCAACCGCTACGAATTGTGTACGCTACTGGCACGGCTGGCGCATGAAGAAAACAAGTGCATCCTTTTTTCCACTCACGAGCTGGATATCGCCCTGTCGCTCACCGATGCGATAGCCCTTATCGACCCGCCCTGCCTGTCGTGCCTGCCGACCGAAGAGATGCGCCGGAGCGGTTGCATCGAACGGCTGTTCCGTAATAATTCCGTGACGTTCGATACCGCAACAGGTTCCATTAAAGTGAAGCAATGAGCAAAGGATACATCACAGAGAATTTCACGACAAATATCAGCGTGGACGAATACATTTTACGTTTCCGAGATGAAAAACGCTTCATCGAGCTATGCAAGCAATGCTCCAACTACGGGAACAGTTGGGGATGCCCGCCGTTCGATTTCGATACCGGAGCATTTCTGCGCCAATACAAGTATGCCTATCTTATGGCTACCAAAATTGTTCCTATCGAAAAAGGCATCCCGATAGACAAATCACAAGAGTTAATCAGGCCTGAACGAATCAGGATAGAAAAAGAACTGTTGAAACTGGAACTCAGATTCGGAGGTCGGGCATTCGCCTATGTAGGAAAATGCCTATACTGTCCAGATTCCGAATGCGCCCGCAAATGCAACCGTCCTTGCCTGCATCCGGACAAAGTACGACCCTCGCTTGAAGCATTCGGATTCGATATAGCACATACCCTCTCGGAACTTTTCGGGATAGAACTGCTTTGGAGTAATAACGGTATTCTACCGGAATATCTTGTACTCGTAAGCGGATTTTTCCATAATTCGACAGAAAATATTATCAGTCATACGAATCGTAATCAGGATTCAGTAACCCTGTAATCTTATTACTCTCATTGATAACGTTATGATAGCCATTCACAAAAAAGTCCCTGCAATCCGAATTATGGATTGAGGGACTTGATAACAATGAATGTAAAAACTAAAAGAACAGCTCTACTTTCGTATGCCTGTTGGCTTCGACCGGCACATGGTCGGCTATTCCGCCCCTGCTTACCTTGACGATGCGTTCGATCGGTATGCCACGCTTTTCTAATTCTGCAACGATATGATCCGCTCTCAATGTGCTTAATGAACCATTAAGTATGGGAGTTCCAGTCGAACTGTCGGCCGCGCCGGTCACTTTCACGGATAATCCGTATTTCTTGGCCACGCGAGCCAGTTCATCAAGGTTAAGCATTTGGGAAGCATCCGTCAGGTGCGCCGTATTGAGGTTAAAAAAGAAATAGACAGGCGACCCGATGCAATTTCCGGCTTGTATGAGTTCCGTCTTTTCAGAAACGATTATGCCCGGTTTTTCGGAATCATCTCCGTTGTTGCCATATACAATACTTGTAGAATCAAACGGCGAGATTCCATCCCAATGCCGGTTTTTCAATCTTGCCCGAAGTGAGTTCAATCCGCTGTAATTATTTCTGGGATAACCTTGACGGTGGTCGGTCTCATCGTCATTAACCAGATGACCGTACTTGTCAAGCAATCCTTCTATTTCCAGAATTTTCTTCAATTCTGCGAGCGTCCGTCGGTTGCGGTCGTACCAGTCTTTATGACGCTTGTTTTCTCCGGACAAGACATTGGCATAATCCACGAGCCACTCATTCTGACGAATGTAAGGCGTAGCATCCACTGCACGTTTCCAACCGACCTTTCCGAGATGAAACGTGAAACCGGCGGTCAGCGATACCATGTGGTCGCCGAGGCGGTTCGGGCGTCCATAGCCGTCGAAATCCTGAAAGGTGGTCGTGCCGGAGAGTTCCAATATGGCACTTACTCGTTTGGAAATCCGATATTCTCCCTGTACGCCATACGAAACAGCAAAGGGATTATTCCCGTTAGAGGCATTGTGTAACAGGCCGACACCGGCAAAGGGAGCAAGATTCCAGCGTACCTGTTCTTGCCGGGCATATCTGCGGCCAAGGACATTCCACAGCAGATCCGCATGGATATGGTGGTAGTCCTGATTGGACAATGTGCCATCTTTGAACTGCACACCGCTGTAATTGATACGTGCGCCGACGGACGGAGTGAACCATTTTCCGACTGCGAAACTGTACGAGGGTTTCAAGCGTCCGAAGAGGTCTTCGCAGCCGAGAGGTGTGCCGAGAAAGGCGGACGTACCCCCGGCAATGCTGACAAACCAGTTGCCAGTCCGGGATGCCGGAAGTACCACTCCGTCAAGATAGACGGGCTGTATCGGTTGCAGTTCCTCCGAGACATTATAGTACGGTGTATGTTGTATAGTATCCACCTGTACGGGTTGTACACTTGCCTGCGCCTGCGACGTGCAAAGCACGGCCAATATAAAAAAGATCTGTTTCGTCATATTCCAATGATATTATTCGTTATACTTCTTGATTTGTAGTAAGACGTATGCCACTTACCGTTTGGGTTTCTTGCCAATGGCCGAACGCATCATGCGGCTCGCCATCCTCATGCAGCGGAGTGCCCATGCACGGTTGTCCTCGTCCTCGTCGCGCCCCCATTTCAGGTCGCTGCCGCCACCTCCGCCGCCACGAGTTTCGGCAAAAGTGGTGGCATCATCGACCATACCGAGAAACAGCATCGTCGCGCAGTGCATCACGTCCGTACCTTGTTCCGCTATGGACTGGACGAGCGAGCCGTCGAACAGTTGCCGTTCCGCCACGTCCATTTGTGCCGATGCGTTCCTATACTCGCCGACCACATTTTCCAGCAGGACATCCTTGAGCAACGTGTCCACTTTGGAATGTACATCATGGGAGTATTTGTAGGCTTCCTCCTTGAGTTCCCCGGTACGTTCCTCAATGGCATCCATGTTCTCTTTCAGCTCGGCAAGCTGCCGGTCAGCCGTCTGTAACTTCTCCTGCTTGTCTGCCAGTTGCCTGTTGATTCCGGCCAGTTCTTTTTCCAGACTTTTCACTTGTGCGGCTAATTGTTCAGCATCACCCTTGTTCGCTTTCAAATCCTGTTCGGCTGCCGATAGCAGGGCCTCTTTTTCGGCTTTCGACTTCTCAAGGTTATCGACCATTGTCGTAAGCCCCTTGACCCTGCGCTCTGCCAGACGGATGTCCGATTGGAGGTCAGCCAAAATTTTTTGATGACGGCTGATATTTTCCTCGATGGTCGTACATTCTTCCGATAGCATACGGCGGTATTCTTCGGTAGTCCTGTGCCGTGCGCCTGTTTCGGATATGCTTGTTCCTCTCGACATTCCCCACCTTGTATTGACTTCGGCGAAAAAGTCGGTATGAAGCTGTTTCATCCTTGCGCTGTATTCAAACTTGTCCTTTCCGGCGAATATTTCCTTGTACGCAAAGCGACCGTCTTTGATTGGCAACAAAGTACAATGCACATGAGGGTTCAATTCGTCAAGGTGTACGATGAATGCGGCGATGTTCTGCTCGCCATATTTGCCACTCACGAATGAATAGACGTCTTTCGCCCAGCGTTCAATATCGCTCATTCTTTTGATATGGGTATTGTCCGCATCTTTCTCGAAATCCACTTTCTGCGTGCCGAATGCGAGTTCGTGCATCCGCTCACGGGAACCGCCGAAAATGAAGTTCACCACCGTGCGGTACTTCGGTTCTGCCAGTCCTTCGTTGGGGTCTTTGATTCCACGCCTCTCCAATATGTCCGCCATCCGTTCGGGAATGTTGCGGCTCGTGTCGATGGGACGTACCTTGCCTCCGGGTGCAATCTCGAAGTTCAAGTGTTTGCGTGTGGGGTCGTAATTCCCCTTATTCATAGCGTACTTTTCCGCCCTTTCACTGCGATCGCGCAAGTGTTCGTTACTTTGGGCTGCGGTGATGCCTTTCGACACCTTCACATCAAGTACCTGTTTTTGATCTGCCATACTCTTTTCGTGTTGTTTCGGACAATCCGTCCTGTCCCAGCTTGCTGTTTGCCCGGACAGCCTCCCGACGGTCGATAGACTGTCGGGGTATTAGGCTCCCCCTTCCCTTTGTTTCGTGGCAGACGGGCAAGCCCGTGTGCCTCCTATAACCGGCAGGATAACCGTTAAGGGATGGAGGCGGATTGTTCGCGTTATACAATCTGTTTTCGACTCCCGGTTCAATCCACCATCGCCTGTGCCTTCGCCAGAAGCGATAAAAAGGGTTTGCGAAGCGATTTGAGGCGTTCTTTGTCTTCGTCCATGTCGAAGTCTGTCACTGATGCCTCGGTGTCGAGAATCAGCCCGGCGAGGTCTTTGGCGGACTCGATGAAAGCAGCCCATTCTTCACCGAGATCAAACCGGAAGAAATCCACAAGCGGCGAACTGTCATCGAATCTCGACTTGTGCAGGATTTTTTGCAGGGCGGCGTGGGCGATGCAGCACAAGGCTGTTTCACGATGTTCCGTGACCAAAGTGCCGGAATGTGCGGAGGTCGTGATGGAATGGGTGTCCGAACAGTGTCCGGCGTCACGGTCGGCAATTTCAGTCTTTGCCAGACTTACGAGTTGTCCACATATTACGCCAGTTTCTGCAGCGGTCGTTTTGCCGATTACCCAATCGGACAATACCTCACGGAGCTGTCCGGCAAAGTCCGGCTGCTCCTGTGCATTGCGGGGCTGTGCTGCCTGACCGGATTGTACGGTCATGGTAATGACCACGCTTTTGGGAAGTTGGATGCGGGTCAGCAAGCCGAATGCCTCCATTGCACTCAAAAAAGAACGGACGGTAGCCCTGTGCCAATGCCACTCCGATGCGAGGTCGGAAACGGTCAGGTGGCACTGGTTGGGTTGCAGCACGTAGTCCTTCTTTCTTAAAAACGGAGAAACGAAACCTGCCAGTGATTTGTCCAACAGATCACAGTACGCTTCGGTGCGTGTTTTGCGTTCATCCCCTTTCTCCTTGAGATATTCGAATACCTCCCTGTCTGCCAATATGGAAACAGGTATCTTTTGGTTATTTTTCATTTTCATTCGGTTTTAATGATTCATATTGTGCGGATATATCAGTGTTGCCGCTGTCCGCTTCATGCGGCAGATTTGCGTGATGATTGTCGTGATAGGATTCTGACAACATTTCGGGATGCTTTGCCCATCCGGAAAGTGAGCCCGTATCCTTGCATTCGGACATGACCCGAACGGAGGGATAGAACAGGGCTGCCAGAAGAAGATAGGCAATGGTTATCGCCAAGGTGTACAGGTGCGGCACAAAGCCCATGATCAGTGCGACCGATGCGAGTGTGACAAATGCACGGGGGCGGTCAAGCAACCTGCGTAACCAGTTGTCCGTCCGTCGGAACGAGAACATTGCGGCACAGACACCGGTAGAGAGCAGGATTCCAAACTCACCCGTATGTCCACAGGCATATACATAATGGAAAAGAAGCAGGCATATCAGCCATACTTGCACATACAGTTTACGGGCGTTGCCGCTTCGTGCCATTGCCACGTAAAAGGTTGCCATGAACCGCTTGTTGTTCTTGTACAATGATATTGATACCCCGAAAGGTATCGCGCAGAAAATGAGTAGCAGGATATTCAGTAACATAAGTAATAGGGTTTTTCGGGCATAGGAGTGGGACGCACAATGAGTCCCAACTGGACAACGCCGTATGTCGCCAGCCGGATAAGGGTTTCTGCATCCTTGGGCGAAAAGTACATGGCCGCTTTCTTGATGCGCTGCTTGAATGTACTGTCTTGCTTTCGGTAGATGGCCAAAGCCTTGTCCAGTTCGTGTTCGGGAATAGTCCATGTCATACCCTCGGCGTGTATGCCGTTCGTCTTGAAGGCACGCAGTACCAATGTACGGGAAACGAGGTAGTCGGTGCGGTCGGTTCTTGAGATGATATGCTCCTTGTAGAGATTGTCATCGGCAACCTCTATCCACGTCCGGTAGGTGTTGATGCAATAGACCATCTGTCGGTATAAAGTTTCTCTCATATGAAATTCATCAGCACGTCGGACTTGTCTTTCTTGTATTTCAGGAACCCGCTTTTGGAGTGAAGTTCCAAATCGAGGCATAGGTCCCCGTACATCTGCTCCAAAGAATCATAGATGGTAACAAGGATGCTGTTTACATTGCCCTCGGCATCCGTCTTGGCGTTCATCTTGAACATCTGTCCGAAAGCGGGATTGGAGTATGCACAAGTGCTATGACCGAATTTTTCCGTCCGCATCGGGATATGGTGGTAAAGCGTGATCAACTCCATGTCGTCCTCGAACATATCCATTACTTCGTCCAGTTCGTAAGGGGTGCGCAACGGAAACGTAAGCAGCACATAGTCGCCGTAGAACTGCGGTTCTTCCATCGTCGTCACATCGAGCAACTGCGGAAGTTGCAGGGGGACGAATGCCATGAAGTCATTATAAAAATGTCGTAACATATTCATATATTTTTCTGTTGTTATATTTTACAGCGTGTGTATGAATGCCTCCATCAGCATTCCGGGCAGCTCGTCCAAGCGGTTGTCTCCGGGGTGCAGCATCCTGCCCAACTCTCTGAAAGCGTCGGGTGTCTGCGAGGCAAGCATATCGAGTTGCTCTCTTTCTTCGGCTGAAAGCAACGCCAGGCAGAAACCGTCCAACGATGAATAAGGCTGGAGAAGCATCCAGATGTAGGCTTGTGCCTGTGCCGGTGTCTTGACTTTTTTATTGCAGATGTCGTCGATACAGGTTCGGACATTCTGAATCAGCCTGCGGTTGGTGCGCATGGCCAAATAAATCATGGCATTGCGATAGGTGATGTCGTTCCGTTCGGCGGCAAGGAATACCTGTGCGCAGCATCGTTCCGTGTCATGCGTGATGTCGGAAAGATTCTCGCCGTCGAAATCAGGCAGACGTGAAAGGAATGCCCGGTACACAGCATCCTCCTTTTCGATAAAGGTCGTCAGGTCTGCCATACAATGAATACCGTAATCAATCGTTTCAGCAAGGGTAGTTCGATAAGTGGCAAGAATGTGTTGTCGGTTTCTCAGACTGACGGGCTGGTTATCCAATGAGGCAAAGAACGGCCGGATTGTTTCAGCCGCACGATGCAACTCTTTGTCTTCAAGATGCGGCGAGATTTGTTCTTTTACCCACAGTATTTCCTTATAAGTGCGTGTTTGAGACAGCACCATCCGTGAAAATTCCATGCGGATGGAATCATGTATCTGTTCACACTCTTCTCTTACGGTGGAATGAAGCCGGCCAAGCGTATCACATTCGAGATACAGGAATACGGAATCCCTCAATGTTTGCCATTGCTTGAGGTGTCCGGTCAATTCTTTAATGGAGAGTCTTTTCTGCCTGCATATGTCGGACAGGTATTCCCTGTATGTTCCGGCAGGGTCATTCTTGGCTTTCGCCAATCGTTTGCCATTGCCGTTGTCGCATGACGCGCATAGGAATATGGCAATCGAAACGGCAATTATTTTGGCAAAGATTATCGGCTGTTTTAAGTTCGATTTTGATGTTTTCATACTATATCGTTTCGTACTATTTAGTACAAAACTATATATTATTTTTGATACTTCGTATCCAGAAAACCGTATTTTGTGTATTTTTTAATATCGTACTTAATAGTATGATTACCAATGAAAACAAGTGAAGATAAAAACATGAAAAAAATGTACGATTTTCGTTTTTTAATATAGTATGATTCAGATACTCGAATAAAACTTGTATATTTGCACTTGTTATCATGAATATTGTATATTGATATGGCAAAAGTCGGTTATATATTCGAGGCTAATTCCTACGATGCGTTTGATGCGGATAAGGAATGGATGCGCCAGTACGGATGTGTACAAGTGGTTGAAGAATCGGTCGGACACGAGACGCTCAGACCGAGATGGAAACAACTGATGTCGAATCTTGAAAGGGGCGACGAATTGGTGGTGTCAAAATTCAGTAATGCTGTCCGGGGACTGCGGGAACTGGCGGCATTGATCGAGCTATGCCGCATCAAGGTCGTGCGTATTATCTCCATTCACGATAAAATTGACACCGACAACAAATTGTTTCCGGACACGACACCGGCGGAAGTATTGGCCATGTTCGGGGCATTACCGGAGGAAGTGGCTGTTTTGCGGAAGTCGTCGGATAAGATTATACGCCTGCAGCAGAGTATCAGTATTCCGGTTACCAAAAAAAGTATGAGTAAAACTGAACGGGACAAAAAAATCGTGGATATGTATAACAATGGGTATTCAATCCGTGATATTTGGAAAGAGAGCGGTGTCCGGAGTAAAAGCACCGTGTACAGCATTCTCAATAAATACAAGGTTCAGCTTAACCGAACACCGGGACGCGTGCCGGGCATCCGGAAATAGAACTTATAAATCAGATATGGATATTGAAAATCAGTAAATTGCTTGCATAATTCATTATTTTTTCGTATCTTTAAGTTGGATATAACTATAAAAAATAAGACCTATGGGAGATATTATAATTTTATTGCTGGTGTTTTTGGTAGTGGGCAGGCTCCTGAGGGGCGTCTTCGGCGGATTCAGTAAAAGCAGCTTCCGGGATGACAAATAAGTTTGGATTGTTATAACAGGCGGATATTTGTTAATTTTGCACCGTATTCATTAAAATCAAGAACAATATGACAAAAGCGGAAATTGTCGCTCAGATCTCACGGCAGAGCGGAATAGAGAAAACGGTTGTGATGACTGTGGTGGAATCATTCATGGAAAATGTAAAAGAGTCAATGGTTGCGGGAAACGAGGTGTTCTTGCGCGGATTCGGTAGCTTTATCATCAAACGGAGAGCTGAAAAGACGGCCCGGAACATTTCGAAGAACACGACAATTAAAATTCCCGCTCACAACATCCCTGTATTCAAACCTGCCAAAGCATTTCTGAATGCGATAAAAGAGAACAAGTAGAGCTTCGTAGCCTATAAAAGTACAGATGGTGCAACAACACCGTAATGAGTAAAACAAAAGCGGCCTTCGGGTCGCTTTTGTCGTGATAAGGCAAGGATTATTTCTTGCCTTTTTTCGCTGGTTTGGCCGGCTTTTCAGGAGTTTCCTCCTTCTCGACGGGCGGATAGAACTTGACGGCAACCATCACGATGCGGTTGTGTTTCACACCGCTTTGGTCGCTCCATTCTTCGGGCTTGAAATACCCCTCGACGGTCAGCATCGTACCCTTGGTCAGTTGGTCGAACGACCCGGTGTTCTCGTTTTTACGCCACGCCTCAAAATTCATAAAGGCGGAAACGCGTTTGGATTCCTCGCCATTATTCTCCAATCGGCTTACTGCCAGAGGGAAACGTGCTACACTTGCGTTGGTGAACTGACGGATTTCTGCATCCTTTCCTACGAAACCGGTTACTACGAAATTGTTTTCAATCTTTTTCATAATGAATTGTTTTTAGAAGTTATTAAATCAATTTTACGCTGCCTCAAAAAGTAGGTGCAGTTAAGGGGATGCACCAAGGCCGGACGCATCAATACTCTTTATTTTTGTCCGTAGGCAAAACCGGAAGGCTCGATAAAGGAAGATTGTACGGCTGCGCCATTGGTCAAGACTTCCAAAGTCGTTCCCGTCTGCATACTATCTTTGCATCGGAAAATGATGATGACTTCGGCGGAAAACTATTCTGAAAATGAGCGGAAAACCGTAGTTGCAGGGGAAGTGAAAGTGCAATCCGTCCACCGGCACAATGGTGCGCGTTTCGGCTGTAAGTCCGCAGAATCGGCAGGTATTTTCGTGTAATTCGGTCGGACTGAATTGAGGTGGCTACAAACAGAACACTGAACTGACAACAGGTTGCGGTACCGCAGAAGGGAATATCAACGAAGTGGCGACAAAAGGCGGAACGGGGTATCGGGGTACTGCCATGTTCCCGTCCGGCAGAAAGAAAAGGGGACAAAAGGGAAAAAGGAAAGAACCCTGCTTTTCGGAAAAGCGGACGGAGCTTTTCACGAATGGCTGTTTTTTACAAAAGGATATGGCGCAGCCAAAAGAGAGAGATAGATGTAAAAAAGGGAATGCGGCGTGGCAGGAATGGAAGATTATCCCGTTCCTGCCTGCCTGTATCATCAAAATTCTGCCATGATTACCCGATGCTCGAAAATCTTTTTTTGATTACTGGGACGTCTTTGGCAAACCCATAGGTGATGCTTGCCATAGCCGAAGACGAAATAATCATCAAGGCGTGTTTTTTCTTGTAGGCGTTCCATGCCGGTACGCAGTTCCGCTTCATCGGTTGAGAAAAGAATCGTGTTGATGATACGGAAGTAGAGTTCTGTTACCTCGTCACAATAAGGACAAAAGCTATGCTCAATCGTTGCTTTCATGTTTCTTTGATTTTAATTCTACTTCTACTTCTACTATGTCTTCTATTCGACCATACAGGACAGAGCGCAACGCTGTTTTGTCAATGGCGTAATACTCGGCGATATGTCCGTGCTGTTTTACGAAATATCGTTTGAGAACATCGGAGAAATCAAAGAAGTAGCCCATCAATGCGATACCTCTTTTGAAATGGATGCACTCTTTCACGTTTCGGGTAATCCAGTTCTTGTCTTCACGGCTCAACTTGTCTCCGTTATCAAGTTGTTCCCGTAACTGGTAAACCCTGCTGTCTTTCAGCTTCTCTAATTCGGGTACGTCCCATTGGACGAATTTCATTGCTATCTGCTGCATCGCTCTTGTATTTAATCGTAAATAATCACTTCATCACGATACTCGACCACCTCTTTGCCACTACTAAGACGCACCACTATTTTATTGCCGAAGTCGCCGACAACTGTTCCCTCAGAGTAGCCTTTATAGGGGGTAAGCAAGGTGCAGTGCGCACCTATAATTTCGCTATTTTCTTCGTATTCGTACAGAAGTCATGTCATTTTACGGTTACAACTTGATATCCCATTTCCCCTGTGAGAAGATTCTGAAGCTCACGTATTCGTCTGTAAATTCGTAGGACAGAATTTTGATATAAGTTTTGTCTTTGGCTTCCAACGAAGCTATCAGTCTGTCGATTTCTTCTTCCGGATAAACCCAACGAGAGGTAAACTCCGCATCCACGCTATCGCTGTGTCTATTGACAAAGCCGTCGAAAGTGTCATCCAAGAATGCCTCTATCTTGTCGAGGTCTGCTTTGTTTTCCGTCCTTGCGTAGAAAATGTTTGTTGCATAGTTTGCCATAATCCTAAGTTTTAAGTTTTTTATTTTCCCTCTTTTAGCATTTCAGCTACTTTCGGGCTTGATTGAAAATTATGTCGCCTCAAAAGGTGTTATGGCTCTTTATGCAGGGTTTCACGACCAAATACGACCTCTGCAAAGCGGAGCGTGGAGATTTTGTCGGGAACCGTCAGGCTGTGACCTTGAATACAAGAAAGACATGACAAGTACCTTTGCGACACAATTCTCATCAGGCAGACCGAAAGTTGGGATGCGAGGATAAAATGCCTATGGCAGAAGTTACGATAAAAGGAACTTCCGTAAAATTGGGATGCAGCGAAAAAAGAAAATATCGGTGCGATTATCTTCTCTTTTGACTGTGAATATAAAAGTAAGGGGGAGAACTTCGGTAAAGGTTTAGTTTAGTCTATTAGCTTATATATATGCTAAACTAAAGTAAACTAAATATAGGCAGATATATTGGACTGCCTGTATAGGTGTTTTGAGGGAAATGGTTACCTTTGCAAAAAACAATGTTCCTTGAAAGAAACAGAGATTTGTCCTTTTTTCTTTTGGCTGTAGTTATTCATCCATAGATGACTGCAACAATCACTCTTGGCGAGAGGATGAAAATCGTGTGAAAAGACTTGGAAAAATACTCAAAATACGAACAAGTGAAGAGAAAGAAAGGTAGTGCAAACAAAAAAACAAGAAAATAAGATAATTCGTGTTTCTGTTCCTAATTTGTTTCTTGATAAAAACACATCACAATATAAACTATTGATTTACAAGATATTATGATGTGAAATTTTGAGATATAACTAAATTTTCCAGATTATTAATGAATAAGTTATTATTGTTTGTGTTGTTGTGGGGTATTGCTGAGACAGTATGCGGGCAACAGGCTAATTTCCGGCAGGCGGAAAAGTTTAGAAAGGTGGGTTCTGAAATTGGAAGTTTGAAAGTGACTCCTCATTTTTTGGAAGGGAGCAATAAATTTTGGTATAATTATAAAACGAGTAATGGGACTTGCTGGTATTTTGTAGATCCGGAGCGTCGGAGCAAGAAATTGTTATTTGATAATAATTATATGGCTCAGGAATTGACTCGTATTACTTTTAAACCTTATTCTGCAAAGTCGTTACCGATACGAGAACTTGAATTTCAGAAGGATCAGAAAACGATTCATTTTAAAGTGAATGAATTTAGTTATGAGTATGATACGGAGAAATGTGTTTTGTTACAGCAGGATTCTGTAAAGGAACAGAAAAATAATAATAACTGGGCAAGTTTTTCGCCGGATAGTACTTATATGGTTTTTTCGCGGAAGAATAATTTGTATATGATGAAGGCGGGGGATAAGGATTCGATAGAGATTCAATTGACTACGGATGGGGAACCTTTTTATTCTTATGCCCGGAACGAACGGGATACCAGTGGTAAAAGGACCTGGGCAAAGGTTTATTGGTTTAAAGATTCAAAAAAATTTTATACATTGAGAACTGATAGTCGTAAAGTAAAAGATTTATGGGTTATTGACATTTTGGCTGCTCGTCCAAAGCTGGAAGAATACCGTTATCCGATGCCTGGTGATAAAGAGGTGAGACAATATGAATTGTATGTGTTTGATGTTGCGGATCGGAAGCAGATAAAAATAAATACTGACAAATGGCCCGATCAGTCCTTGAGTGTGCTTTATGCAGGTGAAAATTCTGAGCAAATTTATTTTCAGAGGAAACGCCGGACTTGTGATGAGTTGGATGTTTGTGTTGCCAGCACAGTTTCCGGGGAGAGTAAAGTTTTAATAAATGAACAGGCAAAGCCTTATTTTAATGATCAGTTGTATCATTTGTCTATTTTGGAGGAAGGCAAAGATTTGATTTGGTGGTCAGAAAGAACCGGATGGGGACATTTTTATCACTATGATAAGGATGGGAATTTGAAAAATGTTATTTCGTCGGGGCAGTGGGTTGCAGGTAAAATGGTTAGGATAGATACGGTGAACCGAACCATATACTTTGAGGGATATGGTCGTGAGAAAGGAAGAAATCCTTATTATTCCGGTATTTACAGGGCGAGTATTGACCGGGAAGGGGTTCGGTTGCTGACTCCAGAAGACGCTACTCATAGTGTTACCATGCCTGTATCCGGACGTTTTTTGGTGGATAATTATTCGAGGGTTGATTTAGAACCTTGTTCTGTTTTGCGGGATAATAATGGGAAAGTGCTGATGGAACTGGAACGGCCTGATTTGAAACGTTTGTATGAGATGGGATGGAAAATGCCGGAGCGTTTTACAGTGAAAGCCCGGGACGGAGTGACTGATTTGTATGGAGTGATGTGGAAACCTGTAGATTTTGATTCTACAAAAACTTATCCTGTTATTTCGTATGTTTATCCGGGACCGCAGACAGAGGCTGTACCATTTGATTTTACTGTAACAGGTGTTTATAATATGGCTTTAGCTCAGGTAGGGTTTATTGTTGTGAATTTTGGGCATCGGGGAGGTAGCCCGCAACGGGACAAATGGTATCATACTTATGGGTATAATAATTTGCGGGATTATGCACTGGCAGATGACAAATATGGCATAGAGCAGTTGTCTGATCGTTTTTCGTTTATAGATAGGACGAAAGTAGGGATTTTCGGACATTCGGGAGGTGGATTTATGTCGACAGCTGCTTTGTGTTTTTATCCGGATTTTTATACTGCCGCAGTTTCTTCTTCGGGTAATCATGATAATAATATTTATAATCAGTGGTGGGGAGAAACGCATCATGGTGTAAAAGAAGAGAAGAAAACCGTAAAAGATACGATAAAAGGGGATTATGAGGAAAGTATTTTTAAGAGCAAAATTGCAACAAATGCTGAGTTGGCGAGAAATTTTAAGGGATATTTGTTGTTGGTAACCGGTGATATTGATAATAATGTGCATCCGGGAAATACTTTGCGAATGGCTAATGCTTTAATTCAGGCAGGGAAGAACTTCGATTTGGTCATGTTACCTGGGCAAAGACATGGTTATCAAAATAAAGCCGGTGAATTTTATCAGAGGAAAATGTGGTTTCATTTTGCAAAATATTTACTGGGGGACAAAAGTGCTGACTATTATTATGAGATAGACGGTTTTAATCGGCGGTATTAGGCAGATGTGTTCCGGTTAAAGAACTTTTTTTTGAACTGAGTGCATTTCTTTGGGTCTGGTGAGTGGAGTTTTCCGGATGATGGGTGTTGTTGAATTAAAGTTGTTGAAGTGTCTTATTTATCGGATACGTTGTTTTTGCTACTTTGTGAAGTACTTATTCATTGCTGAGAGAAATTTATTTGACAGAACTTTTGTCCGGGTTTGGTACGTTTTTTTTATAATATTAAAATATCAGGATGAAATTCCGGCTATTTGGGTGAACTTAATTTGTTTTTCTTCGTTTATAAGCCTATATAAAGAAGTTTAATTTTTAAAATTATTTTGTTATGGCTGCTAATATAGGTTTAAAAGAAGGACAGGTGAAATCTAGTAAGACTGTCTTAAATAATTTATTGTCGGATCATTTTATTTTGTTGGCAAAGACATGGAATTATCACTGGAATGTGAAAGGAGTAAGTTTCCATTCCTATCATGTGTTTATGGAAGAATTATATAATGGTTTGATTGAAGATATTGATGCTATTGCTGAACGTATACGTTCTTTGGACGAACGTCCTCTTGGTTCATTAGCGGGTTATCTGGAACACAACCGATTGAAGGAACATTGCGAATCTGCACCGCTGCCGGAAGCGAAACAAATGCTGGCTATTCTCAGTCAGGATAATGATACGCTGATTCGTGAAATCCGTAAGGATATTGAGCAATTGGAAAAGGAGGATTCCGATGATGCAGGTACGACAAATTTTTTGGAAGACATGATTGAGAAAAAAGAGAAAACGGCGTGGATGATTCGCGCATACCTGGAGAAATAGATAGGAAAAGTATAAATACAGAGAGGCTATCCAAAAAGGATTCTGGAATTCATGAAAGATTCTTTAAGTCTGAAGAGAGGTTCAACAGATTTTTTTGGATAGCCTCTGTTATTTTTCCGGTAATAAAATGTTTTATTCATATAGCTTTTTGGGTACGGTAAATTTTTAAAATAATATATTATTTTATCCACGAGCTAAGGAAAACAGCCGGTTCAGCTTTTTAATTTCAGCAGTACGATGTTTTCCACATGGTGAGTATGGGGAAACATATCCACGGGTTGAACAGCCTCTACCTCGTAATAGGGGGCCATTAATTGCAAGTCCCGGGCTTGTGTGGCCGAATTGCAACTGACATACACGATGCGTTCGGGAGTAGCTTTCAGGATTGTTTGAACGACATCCGGATGCATACCGGCACGTGGCGGGTCTGTGATAATGACGTCGGGATGTCCGTGGTGGGTAATGAAAGACTCATTCAGGATATCTTTCATATCGCCGGCATAAAATGTCGTGTTGGTTATTCCGTTAATAGCTGAATTGATTTTTGCATCCTCTATGGCTTCCGGAACATATTCAATACCGATAACCTTTTTGGCACGGCGGGCGATGAAATTGGCAATGGTTCCGGTTCCGGTATAAAGGTCGTAGACCGTTTCATTACCCGATAGATTAGCCAATTTACGTGTTGCGCAGTATAAATGGTAAGCCTGTTGAGAATTGGTCTGGTAGAAAGATTTCGGACCAATTTTAAATTTCAGTCCCTCCATTTCTTCAAAAATATGGGCAGTCCCGGAATGACATATGATTTCCTGGTCAGTCAGATTGTCATTTAATTTTTCATTGATGACATACATCAGGGAGGTAATCTCAGGAAATTGTTTTTTCAACTCATTCAGTAATGCTTCGCGTGCTGTTTGGTCTTCGTGTCCGAAAGCAATGATAACCATTGTTTCTCCGGTGGAAGCAGTTCGGATGATGAGAGTACGCAGAAAACCTTGTTGTGCGCGGATATCATAGAAACTCAGTCCGTGCTGAAGCGCGTAGTTTTTGATGAAATTCCGGATTTCGTTAGAAGGTTTTCCCTGCAGATAACAATGCTCGATATCTACAACCTTATCAAATAATCCCGGTACGTGAAAACCTAGTGCCGGAGTGCGTTCTATGGCTGTTTCCAATTTGATTTCCTCGCGGGTCAGATAACGTTTGGCGGAAAAGGTAAATTCCAGTTTATTCCGGTAAAACAATTGCTTGGCGGACCCGAGGATTGGTAGTACGTTTTTTAACTGAACCTTGCCGATTCGCTGTAAATTGTCCATGATTTCCTGCTGTTTGAATTCCAGTTGTTTTTCATAGGGCAAATTCAGCCATTTGCAGCCTCCGCAGGTACCGAAATGATTGCACGGTACTTCAATACGCAATTGGGATGTCTGTCGGGTATTGACAACCATGCCTTCCATGAAACTTTTTCTTTTACGGGTCACCTGAACATCTACAATGTCGCCCGGGATAGTGTGCGGAACAAACAATACTTTGTCATTGACATAGGCAATGGATTTGCCTTCAGCCGCTATTTTTTCAATCCGGATATTTTCTAATAATGGTTTCTTTCCACGGGCCATGTTATCTATATTTGCTCGGTAGTAACTTATTCACCGATGTTTAACATTTTCTTCAATTCGGCAACTCCTTCCGAAGCACCTTTCTCTATCAAACAAAATCCATGTCGTCGGGCCTCTGCCGGAATATGGGGGTCGATGACAAATACAGGAATATGTTCCGGCGCGTAATGAAGCAAACTTGCGGCAGGATATACTGCCAGTGAAGTTCCAATAATAACGAGAATATCAGCCTGACGTACCAATTCTGTTGCAGGTTCTATGTTGGGTACAGCTTCTCCAAAGAAAACGACGTGTGGCCGGAGCATGGAACCGTCTTCACAGCGGGTGCCGGGTTTTAATTCCCACCCCTTTAAATCGGTAATTAGTTCCGGATTAATGCTGCTACGCACTTTTTTCAATTCTCCGTGTAAATGGAGTACATGTTTGCTGCCGGCCCGTTCGTGAAGGTCGTCGATATTCTGTGTAATAATTTGTACGTCGAAATATTGTTCAAGCTTGGCCAGCCCAACATGGCCAGCATTGGGCCGGGCGTTATAAAGTTCTTTCCGGCGTTGGTTGTAAAAACCAATGACTAATTCGGGGTTCCGTTCTAAGGCTTCCTGAGTACAGACATCTTCAATCCGATAGTTTTCCCATAATCCGTCACTATCGCGGAAAGTTTTTATCCCACTTTCCGCACTCATTCCGGCTCCTGTTAAAACGACTAATTTCATGCGATTGAAGTATTTCCTTTGGTATTTATTTCAATTCTGCTAACTGTGATATTATGGCTGCAATCTTTGCTTCTGCATCAGCTTGTTTTTTCCGTTCATTGGCAACGACCTGTTCGGGAGCTCCGTTGATAAATTTTTCGTTACTCAGTTTTTTCATTACAGAATTTAAAAAACCACGTGTATAATTTAGTTCTTCTTCCAGTTGAACTTTTATTTCTTCTGTATTCACTTGGCCTGTAGCCGGTATAAAATATTCCACTGTGTCTGTAATGAAACTCCAGGCTCCTTTGGGTGCTTCGTTTATGATTTCAATAGTACTGAGATTGCCCATTTTGCTGATAATACTGGCAAAGATTTCCGGATAGCGGTTATTTTGTTTTACTTTCAACTCCAAAGAATCTTTGAAAGCCACATTATTCTGTTTCCGGATATTCCGGATACTGACAATAATATTTTTGACGATTTCAAAATGAGCCAATAACTTTTCATCATAAGCCATTGTCTGTGGTAGCAAAGAAATCATAATACTTTCTCCCTCTTCCCGTTTACGTAAAGTTTGCCATATCTCTTCGGTAATGAAAGGCATAAAAGGATGAAGCTGTTGTAATAATTGTTCGAAAATACCAATTATTTGTTCATAAGTCTTCTGGTCAATAGGGTGTCCATAAGCCGGTTTTATCATTTCCAGCAGCCAGGAAGAAAATTCATCCCGGAAGGTGGTGTATACCGTCATTAAAGCTTCAGAAATCCGGTATTGTTCGAATAGGGTATTCAAAGTTTCATTTGTTTTACCCATCAGATTGCTGAACCATTCAATTGCTAACCGTGCATGGGCTGGTTGTTCAATGTTGGCAACCTCCCATGACTTTACTAATTTAAAAGCATTCCACATTTTTGTGGTGAAATTGCGTCCTTGTTCAGGCAGGCTTTCATCAAACAGAAGGTCTCCGCCGGCGGGTGCGCATAATAACATCCCGACCCGTACACCATCTGCACCATATTTTTCTATTAATTCCAGCGGGTCGGGTGAATTTCCTAATGATTTGGACATTTTTCGGCCCAGTTTATCGCGTACAATACCTGTGAAATAGACATTTTTGAATGGCATTTTTCCTTCGTATTCATAACCTGCCATAATCATACGGGCTACCCAGAAGAAGATGATATCCGGTCCTGTGACAAGAGCACTCGTCGGATAATAATAGTTGATTTCCGGATTGCCAGGGTGATTTATTCCGTCGAACAGGGATATAGGCCATAACCACGATGAAAACCAAGTATCCAGGCAATCTTCATCCTGATGCAGGTCCTCTATGGTCAAGGTATTATTCCCGCTTTTTTTGCGTGCGAGTTTGATGGCTTCCTCTTCATTGATAGCCACAACATATCCACCTTCAGGCAGATACCACGCCGGAATGCGGTGTCCCCACCATAATTGGCGGCTAATGCACCAGTCTTTGATGTTTTCCATCCAATGGCGGTAAGTGTTTTTGAACTTGGACGGAAAAAAACGAATGTCGTCGTTCATAACCGGAGGCAGGGCTATTTGCGCCAGATGCTCCATTTTCAGAAACCATTGCATAGACAATTTTGGTTCAATCGGAACGTTGGTACGTTCGGAAAAACCAACATTATTTGTATAGGCTTCTGTTTTTTCAAGGAGATTGGCATTTTGCAGGTCTTTTTCAATTAATTCCCGTACTTTAAAACGGTCCATACCGACATAAAGTCCGGCTGCTTCATTAATTGTTCCGTTGTCATTGAATATGTCGATGGAAGGTAAATTATATTTTTCACCCAGCATATAGTCGTTTATATCATGTGCCGGTGTAACTTTCAGGCAACCTGTCCCGAATTCAATATCTACGTATTCGTCTTCAATTACCGGTATAACGCGGTTTACCAGTGGCACGATTACTTTTTTACCACGCAAGTGCTGGTTTTTGGGATCATTGGGATTGATACACATAGCAGTATCTCCCATGATGGTTTCCGGTCGTGTTGTTGCGACAATGGCATATCCGTCCTCTCCTTCGATTTTGTAACGGAGGTAGTACAATTTGCTGTGTTCTTCCTTATAAACGACTTCTTCGTCAGACAAAGCCGTCAGGGCTGCGGGGTCCCAGTTGACCATTCGTACACCACGGTAAATCAGTCCTTTATTGTATAAATCGACAAATACTTTCAGCACACTTTCACTTCGGGAATCGTCCATGGTAAAAGCAGTGCGTTCCCAGTCGCAGGAAGCTCCAAGACTACGGAGTTGTTTCAGGATAATTCCTCCATGTTTCTCTGTCCAGGCCCAGGCATGTTTTAAAAACTCTTCACGAGTGAGGTCTGTTTTCTGAATTCCTTCGTTTTGCAGTTTTGCTACCACTTTAGCTTCCGTTGCGATGGAGGCATGGTCGGTTCCCGGGACCCAGCAAGCATTTTTTCCTTGCAGACGGGCACGACGTATCAAAGCATCCTGGATGGTATTATTCAGCATGTGTCCCATATGAAGCACTCCGGTGACATTGGGAGGCGGAATGACGATACAGTAAGGTTCTCTGTTGTTATCCACTTCGGAATGGAACAGATTATTGTCCATCCAGTATTTATACCATTTTTCTTCGCTTTCTTTCGGATTGTAATTTGTAGCAATCATGCTTAAAATATTAGATTTCAGATTTTAAATATTCTGTTAGAGAACATTTAAAAATTTGCAATTTGAAATTTACAATAAAAAGGCTGCATTTTGCAGCCTTTTGTCATTCTTCGTTTTTTCTAACCCTTCTTGTTTTTTTCTTTTGTGCCTCCATGGCTGACTCAAGATCTGCTTTTTGCATGCTGCCGTCATAGTCGCAGATGTATTTATCAATCAGAATGCGTCCGCAATATTCACAAACGATGATTTTTTTCCGTGAACGGATATCCAATTGACGTTGTGGTGGTATCTTATTAAAACATCCGCCGCAAGCATCCCGGTCTACCGTAACAACTGCGAGGCCATTGCGGGCATTGGAACGAATTTTCCGGTAAGCAGTCAACAGACGGTCCTCAATGTTTTTTGAAAGCTCTTCGGATTTTTGAGTCAATGCTTCTTCATCTTTGTGAGTTTCTGCAATGATGTCATTCAGTTCTGCTTTTTTAGCATCCAAGTCTATTTTTTTCTCTTCATATTGTTTAGAAGAAATTTCCAGATTGACCTCTTTTTCTGCTTTTGTTTTTTGTGCTTCCCGGATGCGTTTGTTCTGAAGTTCTATTTCCAGTTTTTGGAACTCAACTTCTTTGGTCAATGCGTCATATTCACGGTTGTTACGCACATTGTCCAATTGCTCGGTATATTTTTTTATTAATTCTTCTGATTTTGTAATTTCTTGCTTTTTGGCGGCTACGCTTTTGTCAGCTTCGCTGATTTCATTTTTCAGATTTTCGAGGCGGGTTTCCAATCCGGCAATTTCATCTTCCAAATCCTGTACTTCGAGTGGAAGCTCACCCCTCAGGGTCCTGATTTTATCGACCTCGGTATCAATGCGTTGTAATTCATAAAGATGCTGCAATTTTTCCTCAACAGAAAGTTCCTGCAGTTTTTCGTTGTTGTTCGTTGCCATATAATTTTCTTTACAAGTTATCAAATCACAAATTTCGGGTGTTGTTTCAGCCTTGTCTTATCATAAATAATTGACAGGGTTAGTAACTATTTTCGAAAATTGAATTGCAAAGTTAGGTATTTTTTTTGTAACTAACTCATAAAAAATTTCTTTTGTGTACTGTTCGCTTTCATAGTGACCGATGTCTGCTATAATGAGTTTATTATCTGCTTTAAAAAAGTCGTGATACTTATAATCTCCTGTGATGTAAATATCCGCTTTTTGGGCGATAGCTGCTTGGGTCAGAAAAGCTCCGGAACCTCCGCATACAGCCACCCGTTTGATTTCTGATTTGCATACCCGGGTGTGCCGGAGAATGTTGCAATGGAAAATTTGCTTTATGTTGTGTAGGAAACGCTGACTTTCGACAGGAACCGGCAATTCACCGATTATACCAAAACCTGTTGTGGGGTTGATGTTGTCCAGACAGATGATGTTCCACACAGGTTCTTCGTAAGGATGTGTGGTTTTTAAAGTTTGGATACAGTGGTTTAAAAGGTATTCGGGAACGGTTATTTCTGTTTTTATTTCAGGTTCGGTATGAATTTTTCCGATTTCTCCTACAAAAGGATGGGCACCGTTGTGTGCTTGAAATGTGCCGTTCCCCCGACTGTTGAAAGAGCAATGACTATAATTTCCGATGTGGCCGGCTCCACAGTTTAGCACTGCTGACCGTACTTTTTCCGCTTCACTTTCGGGCGTATAAAAAGTCAGACTGAATAATTTACCTGAGGATTGTAAAACTTTCCGGTGGGTTAATCCCAGTTTATCGGCCATGCGGCCACTGACTCCCTGCATAACAGAGTCTATATTGGTATGAGCTGAATAAATATTCAGATTGTGTTGAATGGCTTTGATTAAACAGCGGTTTATGTAATTGTCGGGTAACAATTTTTTTATGCCTTGAAAAATCAACGGATGATGGGATATAATAAGATTATGTCCTTCGGCAAGTGCTTCATCTATTACGGCTTCAGTGATATCAATCGTTAATAATATAGAAGAAACTTCAGCTTCGGGATTGCCACAAATTAAACCTGCATTGTCATAACTTTCCTGAAGCTTCAAAGGGGCAAATTCTTCAAGTAAAGTTGTAATATCTTTTACTAATACCATTTTTGTCGGTTGTCAAGAACAATCAAGAGAGTTGGTCTTTGATTGAAAGCAGTTCTTCTTTTATTACTTTCAGGCGTTTTACTACCTCAAAATTGATTTCTGTTTCAGCCTTGTTTTCCCGGAGTTTCATCTGTGCTCCTTTCAGTGTCATGCCTTTCTCTTTTACCAAGTGAAAAATCAAATGGAAGTTATCAATGTCTGCTTTTGTAAATTGGCGGTTCCCTTTTTTATTTTTGTGAGGCTTGATTACATTAAATTCTTTTTCCCAGAATCGGATTAGTGAGGTATTTACTCCGAACATGTCGGCAACTTCGCCGATGGAGTAATATACTTTTAAAGGTTTGTTTTCCTGTTGTTCCATAATACTTAATCCATTGTCTGTCCGTTATTATTGGCAGCAGCTACCAGTTTGTCATAGTCGTCGGCAGTCAGATCATTGAAATAATAATTGATCGGGTCTACCGGTCTGCCGTTTTTCTTTACTTCATAATGTACGTGAGGTCCTGTTGACATACCGGTATTGCCCATATAGCCGATAATATCGCCTCGTTTTACTTTTTGGCCGGCTTTAACATTATAACTGTTTAAATGGGCGTATAGTGTTTGATAATTGAATCCATGGTCTATCAGTACGGTTTTTCCATATCCTTTGTGTATTTCGGCGTAAACAACTTTTCCGTTTCCTGTAGCGTATATCGGAGTACCTACGGCTCCGGAAAAATCCATTCCTGCATGTAGTTTTACGGTTTTATAGATAGGATGGATACGGTAGCCGAAAGAAGAAGAGAAGCGGGTTTTTTTATTTTTCAGGGATACCGGAAGAATGGCCGGAATGGAAGCTAACATGTCGATCTTATTTTTGGTAAGTGTTTCGATTTCGTCGTAGGATCTGCTTTGGATGTACATAGCTTTTGATAATTCGTCTAATTTTCTGCTGGTGGAGATAATTAGTTCGGCATTGTCCATATCTTTTAGAGCTTCATATTTATTGATGCCTCCGGAACCGGCACGGCGAATAGATCCATCAATAGGCTCCGATTCAAAAATTACCCGATAGATATTATCATCCCGGTTTTCCAGATTTTTCAGAATGTTGTCCAGTTGATTTATCTGATTGTTTAAAATGTGATATTGGGCAAGGATCTCTTCTTTCTCCCGTTTCAGGGCTTTTTCTTTCGGAGAATCCATAAAAGATGACACTACAAGAAAAATGACAAGGGCCAAGGATAGACTCTGAATGAGTTTTACTATTAATGACCAAAGCTTTTTCTTGAAAGAAATGTGTATTTTGTCGTAAGACAGTGTTTCCGGATTAAAACGATAACCTGTTTTCGCCATTTTTCATTATAAAATTGAGATTTTTCGATGCAAAGTTAAAGAAATAATCTAATTTTGCAATTCTGTTTTGTGGTGGCGTATAAATCAGTGGTTTATAAATTCTGAGAGTCCTGCATGTGACAGAAAATGGATAAGTACAATTATAAAATTATGAAGTCAGCAGAGATTAGACAACAGTTTCTGGATTTTTTTGAGAGCAAAGGACATACGGTGGTGCCTTCTGCTCCGATGGTAGTAAAAGATGATCCTACGTTGATGTTTACCAACGCGGGGATGAATCAGTTTAAGGATATTATCCTTGGAAATATAAGTCCGAAGTACCGTAGAGTCGCGGATTCCCAGAAATGTTTACGGGTATCTGGAAAGCATAATGATTTGGAAGAAGTAGGGCATGATACTTATCACCATACGATGTTTGAAATGTTGGGAAACTGGTCTTTTGGAGATTATTTTAAGGAGAATGCGATAGCTTATGCCTGGGAGTTTCTGACGGAGGTAATGAAATTAGACAAAAACCGTTTATATGCGACTGTTTTTGAAGGCAGTCAGGATGATGGGTTGGAGCAGGATATTGAAGCCCGGAATATCTGGTTGAATTATTTGCCTGAAGAGCGGATTCTTTTGGGGAACAAAAAAGATAATTTCTGGGAGATGGGAGATATGGGGCCTTGCGGACCTTGTTCGGAAATACATATTGATCTCCGTCCGGAGGAAGAGCGGAAATTAAAACCGGGGAAAGAACTGGTAAATCAGGATAATCCTTTGGTGATTGAAATCTGGAATCTGGTATTTATGCAATATAACCGTAAGGCAGACGGAAGTTTGGAAAGTTTGCCTAATCACCATGTTGATACCGGAATGGGATTTGAACGTTTGTGTATGGCTGTGCAGGGAAAGACTTCCAATTATGATACGGATGTTTTTACTCCGATTATTGCGGAGATATCCCGGTTGAGCAGCATTGAATATGGTCATGCCCAGGATTCGGATATTGCGATGCGTGTGGTGGCAGATCATTTGCGAACAGTGGCTTTTTCTATTACTGATGGGCAATTGCCTTCGAATGTAAAGGCCGGATATGTGATTCGTCGTATTTTGAGGCGTGCTGTCCGTTATGCATATACTTATCTGAATCAGAAAAAAGCTTTTATGTATCGTTTGGTGCCTGTGCTGATTGAGGTGATGGGTAAACATTACCCGGAATTGGTGGCACAGCAGGAATTGATAGAGAAAGTAATCCGAGAAGAAGAAAATGCTTTTTTACGCACTTTGGAGAAGGGGATTCATTTATTGGATCAGATAATTGCTAAAACAAAAGAGGAAAATTATCTGACTATTCCGGGTAATGTGGCTTTTGAGTTATATGATACTTATGGTTTCCCGTTAGACCTGACGGAGTTGATTTTGCGTGAACAAGGATTAGTGGTTAATCGTCGGGAGTTTAAGACTGAGATGGAAGCTCAGAAAGCCCGTTCACGTTCTGCGGCTTCAGTGGATACGGACGATTGGATTGAGCTGTGTTGTGATGATGAACAGGAATTTGTCGGTTATGATTATACGGAAGTGGAAGTGAAACTAACCCGTTATCGGAGAGTGACAAGTAAAAATAAAACGCTTTATCATTTGGTATTTAATATCACTCCGTTTTATGGGGAAGGTGGTGGTCAGGTAGGGGATAGTGGTGTATTGGAATGCGAAGGGGAAACCATCCGGATTATAGATACCAAGAAAGAAAATGGTCTGACTATTCATATTGTGGAGAAACTGCCGGAAGATGTGACGCAGACTTTTGTAGCCCGAGTGGATGAGCATAAGCGGATTCTGACAGCGAACAATCATTCAGTAACTCATTTACTAGACTATGCTTTACGCGAAGTATTGGGTAAACATGTGGAGCAAAAAGGTTCTTATGTGAGTGACGAACATTTGCGTTTTGACTTTTCGCATTTTCAAAAGGTAACGGACGAGGAATTGGCTGAAGTTGCAGCAATTGTCAATCGTCTGATTCGTAAAAATATACCCTTGGAAGAGTTTCGTTCAATACCTATTGCGAAGGCTCGGGAGATGGGAGCAATTGCAGTTTTCGGGGAGAAATACGGTGATTTGGTGCGGGTGATTAAATTCGGTGATTCTATTGAATTGTGTGGAGGTACTCATGTTGCGGCAACAGGTCAGATAGGATTTTTTAAGATTTTGTCAGAGAGTTCTGTGTCTGCGGGAGTACGTCGGATTGAGGCCATTACTGCGGATAAGGCAGAGGAATTTGTCAATAATTCTTTCCGCATTATCCATGAGATGGAAAAAATGTTTAAAAGCAACAAGAGTCTGATGGAATGTGTCAAAGCACTGGTGGATGAAAATGAGGGATTGAGGAAGGAAACAGAAAAATTTGCCCAGGAGAGCCTTAAGTTGGTCAAAGAACGTTTAAAAAATAAAAGACGGGTTTATAGGGATATCAATCTGATAGCTGAACAGCTCCTGATTCCGCCTGCTCAGGTGAAAGATATTGCATTTCAGCTAAAAGGAGAGTTTGATAAAGTCATTTTTATCGGAGGTGGAGTAGCAGATGGAAAACCCCATTTGACGATTATGATTAGTAATAATTTGGCGGATGAATTTGGTTTGAATGCGGGGCAGATTATCCGTGAAGTAGCTCAGGAGATTAAGGGAGGAGGAGGAGGACAGCCGTTTTTTGCGACAGCGGGCGGTTCTAATCCGGATGGGATTGAATCAGCTTTGGAAAAAGCCGAGAAATTGATTATGCATAAAATTCAGATGGATTAATTTTTAATATTTTTCTGCATAATTGCATCTTTTAATATTTTTATATACATTTGCTTGACTTATTAAGAACCAATTAATATTAAGAATAAATTAGAAATTAATTATGAAAAGAACATTAAGAACTGTTGCTGTATTAACATTGGCAGGGGTTGTTATTTCATCTTGCGCTTCTTTGAATAAGATGAAGAAAATGGAGAAAAACATTGCTTACAAGGTTACTCCTGAAGTGTTAGAAGCTAAAGGAGGTCAAGTAGATGTTAAGATTGATGCTACCATTCCTGCGAAATATTTTAATAAAAAAGTGACTTTGGTTGCTACTCCGGTGTTGAAATTCCAGAATGGAGGAGAAAAAGCTTATGAACCTAAAACTTTCCAGGGGGAAAAAGTACAGGGAAATAATGAGGTAGTTCCGTATACTACTGAAAAAACGGTGTCTTATTCAGGTTCAGTGCCTTTTGAAGAAGCTATGCGTGTTTCCGGACTGTATGTTAAGTTTGTTGGCAGCAAAGGTGCCAAATCAGTAGATTACGAGTCACGTAAAATTGCTGACGGTGTTATAGCTACTGCGACTTTGGTAGATAACACTCCGGCTGCAGCTATTGGTGCAGATAAATTTGAACGTATTACGAAAGAGGAACAGGAAGCTGCTATCTATTATTTGATTAATTCAGCTCAGATTCGTACAAAAGAAATCAAATCTGGGGATATCAAAGCTCTGGAAAAATTCATTAAGGATGCTAAAGTTGCTGAAGATATGGAATTGAAGAATATTCAGATTCAATCTTATGCTTCTCCGGACGGTCCGATGTCTTTGAATGAAAAACTGGCAAATAATCGTGAAAATGCTGCTGATAAATTCGTGAAAAATAACATGAAGAAAAATAAGGTAGATGAATATAAGAACCTGGATTTCTTCAAAAAATATGTGGTTGCTGAAGATTGGGAAGGATTTAAGAAAGCGATGGAGGAATCAAATATCCGTGATAAGGAATTGATTCTGCGTGTATTGGCTATGCACTCAGACCCAGAAGTAAGAGAAAGAGAGATTAAAAATATTTCTTCTGCTTTTTCTACGATTGCAGACCAGATTCTTCCGAAGTTAAGACGTTCTAAATTTGTTGTAAATGCAGAGCGTATTGGTAAATCAGACGAAGAAATCCGTGACTTGGCTAAATCTAATCCTGCTGAACTGAATGTAGAGGAATTGCTGTATGCTGCTACTTTATTTGATAATAATGGTGACAAACTGGCAATTTACGAAACTGCCATGAAACAATTTCCGAGTGATTGGAGAGGTTTCAATGATGCAGGTATGATTTTGTTTGAAATGGGTAAGATTGAACAGGCTAAGGCTAATTTCCAGAAGGCCGATCAGATGGCAGCCAATAATAAAGTGATTAAAAACAATCTCGGTGCCGTTGAATTGAAGAATGGTAATGTTAAAGAAGCTGAGGTATTGTTTGGTGCTGCTACCGGAGTGGGCAATGAAGTAAATTACAACAAGGGTATTGTTGCCATCATGAAAGGTGATTATAAAGCAGCGGTTGATTATTTCGGAAAATGTAACTGTGAAAATGCTGCTTTAGCAAATTTATTGGCTGGAAATAACAGCGAGGCTGCTAAGAAATTGAGTGAAAACAAGAGTGATTCTGCTTTGGCTGCTTATTTGAAGGCTGTGGTTGCTGCCCGTAATAATGATACCAATGCGGTGCTTTCTAATCTGAAAGCTGCTTGTGCTAAGGATGCTGCTATGAAACAGTTGGCTGCTACAGATCTGGAATTTGCAAAATTGTTTGATAACGCAGATTTCAAAGCTATTGTAAAATAGTAAAAGCTATTTACATTTAAATACTTAAAACAAAAGAGGGGAGAGGAACTGTACATAGCAGTTCCTCTCTTTTTTTCTGTTTGTTCCAAATCATAAATTAGTTTTTCTTTAACGTATATTTTACTGCTGTTCTTTTATATTTGCTAAACAGGTAAATTTGACGAAACAAAAACGGGAAATAGAATGAAAGAGCTATTTATTTTTACATGGGTTATTGTTCTGTTATTTTCTTGTTCGCAGGATAATATGGTACAAATAAGCGGACGTGTAGAGAATGGGGATTCCATTGTTAGTATTTGGGTGGAAGATAGCATCTATACTTTCCCTTTGGATGAAAATGATTCTTTTTCAGGAAAAATTCAGATGAGACAGAGTGGTTATGCAACTTTTTTGCACAACTCTTTAAATTTGTATCTTAGTCCGGGTGAAAATCTTGAAATTTATGTAAATGCTTTGAATTTTCTGGGCTCTTTGTATTTCCGGGGAAGTCTGGGAGGTATAAATAGTTATTTGAAAGAACAGGAAAGTGCAGTATTCTTTGATAAAGATTATTATGCCTTAGGTGAAAAGGAATTTGTTCAGAAGATGAAGGAACTGATAGATGAGAAGACAAAGTTATTGGAAGCCAAGAATTTTAATGAATCTTTTACTCGTTTGGAAAAAGAACGGATTCGCTATTCTGTGGCAGAACGGGTATCTTTTTATCCTATTTACCGAAATCGGATACATCCTGCACAAAATTATCGGCCCGGAGTAGTTTTCTCTGAGTTTTTATCTTCATTTTCTTTGAATGATGAAGATCTGTTCGGAGCCAAGGATTATCGTTCTTTTTTGTTAAATTATGTTTATTTGCAGGGGACTAGTCGGAATAACACCCGGGATAGTTATTCAGACGGTATTGTAGATTATATACTTTCTACGGTGAATAATTCTACAATTAAGAATTTTTTGTTGACGGAAATTGTATTTCATCATATCAGGGAGAACAATGGATTGAATGGAGCTGATTATTTGTTGTCTGTATTTCGCCGGGAGGTTACAGAGCCGAATAAAGTTGCTTATATGGAGGAAGTTATCAGTCATTGGGATAAATTATTGCCGGGTAACCCAGCTCCTTCTTTTTCGGTTCGGGACCAAGATGGAAATGAAATTACATTGGAACAGTTTCGGGGGAATTATTTGTATATAACGGTTTGGGCGACCTGGTGTGTGCCTTGTAAATCTGAACTTCCTTATCTGGATTTATTACAAAAAGAATACTTGGGGAGAAAAATAAGTTTTTTAACTATAGCTATTGATGATTTCGCTAATCAAAAGCAATGGAAAAATTTTCTGGCAGAGAATCTTCATGCAGGGCTTCATACTTTTGCTGATGCAAAGAATGAGTTTAATAAGGATTATATGATTATTAGTGTTCCCCGTTTTATTTTACTCGGGCCTGATGGAAAAATCATAGATTCGAATGCTCCGCGTCCTTCCGGCCAGATTCGTCCTTTGTTGGATGAATTGGAAATAGGGATAACAAATTGTTTCTGAGGAGGAGTTCTGCGTCCCGGATATGTGTGAATTTATATTTAAAATGACTTGCCTGTTTTAGTTTTTTACTATCTTTGTACAACATTACATATAAAATATTTACAATAAGTTATAAAGATGAAAAGAATAGGTTTATTTTTTATTGCTTTAGCACTTGTAATGGGTGCATGTAATCCCAATCGGGTAAAAGTTCGGGGTAAAGTCCTGGGATTGACAGGAACCGTAAAATTGTTGGCTGAAATGCCTGGTCAGCATGGATTGGTAGTGTTGGCTCAGCAGGATGTGACTGATGGAGATATAGAGCTTGTAACAGATTCTTTACAAATTCCTGCTCGTGTATGGATTGACATTGCCGGTAAAAATACTTTGGAAACAATAGTTGATTCCAAAGATCAGATTTGGATTAAAGGAAAGGCTAAATTTCCGGATCAGATTGAGGTAAAAGGTTCTGGCCTGGACACTGAGTATGCAAAATTGAAAAAAGCATTTAAGGAAAAATATGAAGAGGTTATTAAGCCTATTGACAGAAAAATTCAGAAAATAATGGATAAAGAAAGGAGAAATACGGAGGATGAAGTAGCTTTAGGTATTTTGCAAATGCAACGTCTGCGTTCAGTCAGAGGTCGTGCTAATTATGCAAAAACCTTGATTGAAGCAAATCCGACTCAGGAATTATCACTTTTCTTGTTAAAGGATGAATTGCGTGATAGTATTGATTTGCAAAAACGTCTTTTCCAAAAGTTAGAAATTCCTAATAAGGAAAGTAACATTTATAAGAATATTGCAAAGCAACTGCAATAAAAGATAAGACCATCTTTGATGGTTTTTCCCGTTTTATTACTTAGTTGTTTTAGGGGTACCCTGGGGTACCCCTTTTTCATGATACTGGATTTTGATTGTTCTGTAATAAATGCTATTTTTACCATAATATTCCTGGAAGATGATTAAAAAGATAATAATCAAAATATTACTGATTGTGATGGTCGCTGCTTTTACAGCAGTGGTTATCGTTCAGTGGTTGTGGATTAAATATGCTATCCGGGAAAGGGAGAATAAATTTACTTCTCAGGTGTATGATGTTTTGAACCGGGTGGTGAATCAGGTTGATGAAATTAATTATATCAAATATCGCCGGGAGATGAATCAGCATTTGGGAGAGTTAAAGAGTTATAATGACATGATTACTGCCCGGCAAGGTAGTAGTACGTCCTCTTTCAGAGAAGAGTATTCCAATAAATTGTTCCATTTTCTGAATAATGACGTAAATCGCCTGAATGAAGGGCGTTCTTATCTGAATTCTTCAGCTTTTCCTTATGCCCGTTCGGGAGTCAGTAAAATGGTCGATCAAGAGTTTATCATACAGACCATTCGTTCTATGGAATTGCCTCAGCAAGACTCTACTTCGAAAGCTGATTTTTATGTTCATTTTGGTCAGAAGTTGCAGGAATTTATGATTCGTCTTTTGAAAGAAAAAGATCCGGAGAATATTTCAGTCAGTCAACGTTTACAAAATATTGATTTGTCCGGCTTATTGGTAAATAATTTTAGGACCTATCGTATTAATTTACCTTTTACGTATGAGATTCTGACAAAACAGGATTTGCTGGATATGGTGAAAGCAGGACGGACTAAGAATCTTTATTATGTTGAATTATTTCAGCAGGATTGGTCCAGGAAAGATTATTATCTGGGGGTGAGATTTGAGTCGGTACAACCTGTTTTATTGGAAAATATGGGATGGTTGTTATTGGCTTCCGGTTTTTGTATGTTTGGTTTGATGTTCGTTTTTGTCATAACGATAGTGGTCATTATGCGGCAACAGAAATTGTCGGTGATTAAGAATGATTTTATCAATAACATGACCCACGAATTTAAGACACCATTGGCTACCATATCTCTGGCAACATCTGCTCTTACGAAAGAAAAAGTATTGGACGACAGGGAACAGATTTTGAAGTTTAATGCCATGATCAGGAGTGAAAATAATCGAATGAATAAGTATGTGGAACGCATATTGCAGCAAGCTAAACTTGATCGTCGGGAATTGCAGTTAAATAAAGTAAAGGTGGAGGTTAACGAATTGGTACGTGAAGCAGTTGAGCATTTCTTTTTGTTGGTTCAGGAGGCCGGAGGTACTTTGGAATGTAAACTGGAAGCGAGTGATTTCGTATTATCGGTGGATGAGGTACATTTGATGAATGCCGTTTGTAATTTGATAGATAACGCTATAAAATATTCCGGTGGACCTCCTGAAATACAGATATATACTCAGGAGAAAACGGATGCTTATGTGATTGGGGTCCGGGATCATGGGATAGGCATATCGAAAGACAACCAAAAGAAAGTATTCAAAAGATTTTACCGGGTACCAAACGGCAATGTTCACAATGTGAAAGGATTCGGATTGGGACTGAGTTATGTGCGGTCTATTGTGGAATTACATAACGGGGTGGTTCGCCTGACATCGAGGAAAAATAAAGGAACTTTGGTTGAAATAGAGTTAAAAAAAGAATGAAATAAAAATCAATAAATATGACACAGAAAATATTGTTAGTTGAAGATGATCCTTGTTTTGGTTCAGTCCTGAAGTCTTATCTGGAATTATCTGATTATGATGTGACTTTGTGTGTAAACGGGAACGATGGGTTGGAAGTTTTTCGGAAGGATAAATTTGATATCTGTTTGCTGGATGTCATGATGCCTGAAATGGATGGTTTTACTTTGGGAAAGAAAATCCGGGAAATAGATACTACCGTTCCGTTTGTGTATATTACGGCTAAGAGTATGAAGGAGGATATGAAGCAAGGTTATGAGATTGGGGCAGATGATTACATTGTAAAGCCTTTTGATTCAGAAGTGTTAATTTTAAAGATTAAAGCAATATTGAGTCGTAGTAAACATGAGGAGGTTGAAATTAAACCTAAATTCATTAATATCGGAGAGTATGTTTTTAATACGGAGTTGCGTACTATTTCTAAAAATGAAGAGCAGATAAAACTGACTCCCAAAGAAGCCTGGTTGCTGGAATTGTTGTATAATCATCGTGACGGATTATTGCCCCGGGATAAAGCTTTGATGGAGATTTGGGGTACCAATGATTATTTTACTGCCCGTAGTATGGATGTATATGTTACTAAATTACGGAAATATTTTAAAGATGATGATAAAATTAAAATTGAAAATGTACACGGGTCTGGTTTTCGCTTAGTGATTGAAGATTAGGAGGAAAGTGTGTCAAAATTTTGAAGCAGATTTTGACACACTTTCTTTGTTAAGGATTTACTACAATTTTTTCTGTATTGCTGAAAGCATTGTATTCCGGGGCATAAATGCTTTGAAAAGTGGCCATGCCGTCTTGGTAGGTACCGGCTTGATTGATCCAGACGGGATATTCAAGAACATAGGTTCCTCTGCTCAGAGCATTGAAAAAGAAATTTGTTGCCGCATTTTTAATTTCTTGGTAATATACTGTTCCAAATTTCCATTGATTACCGGATAGGGATTCGAGAGGTTCAAAACAGGCGGCTCGCAGGTCTTTGAGGTGCAGGAATTCCATATCCCTGTTTAAAGTGAGAGTTAGGCGAACGATTATTTTGTCACCTACTTTCAAGGGATGTTTGTCCAAAGGATACAATTCGGCCTTCCCCCGTGCATTGATTTTTTCGATGTATAGCTTTTTATCTACGCTCACTTCTGTTTTTTGTTTTTTTATTTGGTCCAGTTTTTCGAAATATTGCAGATACAGCCCGCCCCAGCTCGGAGCGTCTGTTTGTTTTGTCATTTTTACGGTGAGCATGTCTGGTCGGATATCCCCAGATGAATAAGATCTTTTCAGGTATCCGATAGGATCGGTTTCGCCGGAAATAGATAGCTTTTGGCTACCCAACCTGACGGCTAAGTTTTCTTTTGTAGTAAGCAAGTCATTGCCTGTCAGCAGTAAGGTATAGATAGCATCTATTGTGGAAGGCACGCTACCCCAGTTTTGTACTTGTTTTTGCCGGAGTAACCATTGCTTCATCAGGTTTACATCTGCACTATTGCCTTCGGTTAGAATGAAAGCTTCCATGATGGCAGTATGTATTTGAACAGCCGAGTTTCGGTAATACTGATTGCGGTTATTGGGCCAGTACATACCATCTTCCGGTGTGGTAACAGCATATTGACGCAAAGATTTCAGTATATTTCGTGCTTCTTCCTTGAATCCGTAATTGTTCAGGGCAATCGCAGATATGGCTTTTTCATAGAGTGAGAATGCCGCCCATTTTTTCCGGGTTAGGTTTATGTAATATTTGTGGGCCTCCAGGGCGTCTCCTAATGGTATATCCCGGTAAAAACTCCGGGTGTAAAGATACAACAACTGATTGTAACTGATGTTATTGTTTTTAAAGTCGGTACTGATTTCCTTATCCAGATAGCGGAGTGCCTTGATTTGCATCTGTTTGATGGCCTCATTTGCTTGAAAATCGCCTACTGTAATGCTGCGTTCCAGGATAGTCAGTATGTTGGTTGTCATGAATTGGCTGGAATGCATACCTTTGAACCAACTCCATCCTCCGTCCGGATTTTGTAGTTTTTTTAGTTGGTTCACGGCTTGTTCTTGCAGATGGTGTAGACGGTTTTCGTCGAATAATTCAACCAGTTTTTGCATCTGTTCCGTTTCATTTTCTGCTTCCAGCATCCAGGGAGACGCTTCCAGTAAAATGGATTTCAGTTCAGCATTCTGTTCCAGCCGGGAAAGCAAGGCTGGTGTACCGGGGGTGTTTTTCCATTGGCGTATAGCTGCGGCTATAGCCGGATTAGAGCGAATGATTTTGTTGGCAATAGTGTTCACATAGAATGAAGCACCGATGTCGGTAGCATTTTCCTGGCGGGGTTCGGTCAGAGCAGGCAGGGCCAGTACGGCATACCATATCGGGTTGGCTGATAATTCCAGTGTGAGTCTGTAATTTTTCCGGGAGGAAGAGGATGGATTTAATGTGTAGGTATGCGTTCCAGTTTGTGTGGCATAAATGGGGCACGTTGAAGTCAGTAGTACTTCGTTGGGCAGCACTGGGAGCAGATGTTGTTCGCCGTCATTAAATGTCTTATTGCCGGCGAAAATCCGGCAACCTATTAGGTCTGTATTTTCCGGAATTTTCAAGGCGAAGTCCAGGGTTTGATTTTCTTTGCCATTGATGCGGAAACCGGTGGTTTGTTTTTGAAGTATTTCTTGAGAGCCGGGCACGAACAATTCCACGCCTGCCGTTCCTTGTTGCAGGCTGTCGGAAAGGTTGCTGACCGTAACTTTTAGAATTGTTTGGTCGCCGCTTCTGAAGAAGCGGGGTAGATTGGGACGGACTATCAGAGGCTTAGAAGTGGTGATGTAGCGTGTCAAGGTTCCGTATGCCAGTTGCCGTGTGTAGGCCAAGATGTTTAGTTTCCACTTGGTAAGTGATTGGGGTACTTTGAAGCGGATATTCAGCTCGCCTGTGGAATCGGTCTGAAGTTGCGGATAAAAAAAGGCAGTTTCTTGAAAGTCACTCCTGTAAGTAATTTTGTTACTCAGTGAGTGATCTTCTCCTGCTTCATCATCTTGTGAGGAGGCATCGGGAGCTACTTCTTGTCCCCGGCCCAATGCATTCATTGTCATTTTTTTTGCCCCCGTGATGTGTGGAATGCCTGCTTCTTTTTCATCATCAAAATCTGCAAACTCCATGGCAACGCTTTTAGTTGTTGTGAAACGGGGATACAAATATTGGAATGTATTTAGCTTATCAAATTGAAAATCGGGATATTCCTGCAAACCAGAAATAGTGTAATATAATTTTTTATTGTCGGGTTGTTGATATTGGTATGGAATATTCCACGTGTAGCTATACCCCGGGTATAAGTAGGCCGGATGAAAGTTTATGGTATGCCGGTTCAGTTTGTCAAGAGAGGCATCGTACATGAAAGCCAGGGCTTGAGTAGGGACGTTTTTCCCTTGTTCATTAAGGATTCGGATATTCCATTCTTCTTGTTGACCGGGTACGAGGTGATCCCGGAAAGTCAAGGTTTGAAAAGTCAGGTGTCGGTTGTTTTCCTGTTGATTAATTTGGATAGTTTCCTGAAAATCTTTTTTGTCCTTTACGTAAAAAATGGTTAGCCAGATGTTTTTGCCATATTCTGCCAAATAAGGAATATCAATGTTCATAATTTCATCGGACAAATTAGTGTATTTTCGCCGGATTATTTTTTTTTCATTATATATTTCATATAGTATATATGCGTTTTGTGCTGATGTGCCGAACCGGATACGGGCGGTATCTCCCGGGAAACAGGTCGTTTTTTCTTTGACAGTCCAGAAATAGGTAGGAATCGGTGGTTTTTGATCTTGTACTGAATAGAGGTAAAAGATTTCTTTGGTTTCGGTTTTTCCATATTTTAGGCTGAAAAGATAGGCTCCGGAGGGTTCTGTTGACAGATCCGGGAACAAGGTGTCTTTTTGAGTTATCCGGAGTGTCCCTTGTAAAACAATCCGGTTCTTGACAGTGTCCTGCATATGCAGACCGGTAAGCATAGTTGCGGGCGTTTTTAACTGATAAATGGAGTATTGAACGGTTTGCATTTGTGCCTGGGGTGGGAAATGTTCCAATTGAATGATGAAAGGAGTGGAATCCGCTTTGTTGACTTGTTGCGGAATAGATAACACGGGCGTTGCAACACCAGGAAAAGCCGTTACTTGAAATTTACTTTCTTGTGTTTCGCCTTTGGAATCGGTGACTTTGGCATTGATGCTGTAATATAAGGGTAGGTTGTATCCTGTCATTACAATTTGCGGTTGCGCTTTGAATGTAATAGAAAAATTTCCTTGTTGGTCGGTGGTGGTAACCCCTTGGAAGGCATTTCCGTTTGTTGCATATCTTCCCCAAAAGAAAGAAGAAATGTCGTATTGTATTTCCTGACCGGCGAGGGAAATACCCGAAAAACTTTTCACTTGACCGGTAATGCGGATGGTGTCACCGATATAATAGATTTGCTGAGATTCTTGGAATGTAATATCAAATTCAGGGCGTTTGTATTCTTCCACGTGAAAGAGACTTGTTCCGCCTAAGTTGCTGGTCAGGCTGTATGTCCCGTTTAATAATTGTTCCGGAAGGATGAAATTGCCTGTAAATGAACCGAAAGAGTTGGTAATGGCTTTTAATTCGGAAATTATTTTGCCTTTTCCGTCGCGTAATTGAATACTGATATTCTTTTTAGTTAGCGGATAAAGAGTGTCAGTGGTAGCTCTCCAGGTGATGCCTTGAAAATATACGATTTGACCGGGTTTGTATATGGAACGGTCTGTGATGAGGGACGTTTGGTCCCTTTCCTTTTCCGGTGTATAGGGCATAAATGTGTATGAGATGCAGCCATTGGGATTTGTTGGGTTAATTACCTGAAACCACAGGTAGTTTTTTTTGTTGTGATAGGTGGCCCATCCTTTTGCGTTGGTGAATACTGAATCTATAAGTATAGGTTTGGGAGATAGTTCTTTGTATATTAATATTTTGGCGTTTTTGACAGGTAGACCGCTTTTCCAATCATTTACTTGAAAGTTTCGTTGTTGCTGTCTGTTTTGTGAAGCGCAAAATAATTGGCTGCAAATGAAACTTTGCGTGATGGAATCTTTTATGTCCGGAATTTTCAGAGTTATCTCGTAAAGTCCGGCTTTCGGAACGGATAAGTAAATCGTGGTGTCCTGTTGTTGTAAATTGTAGGGCAGACGGTATGAAGTGGCATATATCTGAGTTGCGGGTAATGATTTGTTTTTATTATTCCAATATATTTCCGACCTTATGTGAATTTTTTTCAACTGAATGTTTATGTGAGATAAAGCACGGAAACTGATTTTTATAGGTAATTTTTCCCCGGGATACAATTGTTGTGGGGATTCTATCTGCAGTTCTGGGGCTTGAATGTAACGTAACAGATTACGTAATTGGTTAGTCCGGTTGTATTCCGGGAATTGTTTTATACCTGATTGGCAAAGGAGCAGGGCTTTTTCCCGATTATTTCCGGAAATATCTTTAGATAAGTGCTGGAAATATCGGAGGTCTGTTTTTACGAGTCCGTAAAGTAAAAAATAGGCTTTCTTGGCAATGACCTCTACGACTAAGGGGGTGTTGGCGTATTTTTTCCGCATGTTAGCCAAGGTTTGTAAATATAGGGAATCTTTGTCTATGCGGTCGGATATGGTATAGCTATAATTTAGCCGTTCGAGGTCTGCCATGAGCAGAGCATTTTCTTGTTGTGCTTTACATCTGAATCGGAGTAATTCCTGCCAAAATTTTAGGATATGGCTTTGGGCATCTAAAGAAGAGGGGGATACAGGTATTTGGAGAAAATCCTGTAAATCTCCCAATACATTTGCGTTTTCGTTGGGGTAGGGAGCAGGAAAATCATAACGGTTGTCATTAAGGCATTTTATTGCCCGGTGAGAGAGAAAATCATATAGCGTGGGACGTAGACTATCGGATGCATCACCATGGATGAGGATTGCCTGATAGGTATTGACAGGTGTTTGTTGTAAAATTTTTTGCGGCAGAAGGGAGGCGGAGAAATGATTCAGTATTTTTTCCTGAAAAAGATTACTGCTCCATTCTGTGATGTGTTCCGGAATTTCTCCTTGAAGTGCTTTGCGCTCTCTGATATTATATTGGTGTTGATGGTAATATTTTAAATACAATTCACCCAAATAAGAATGCAGGATACATTTAGCCGGAATGTCTTTTTCCTGTTGGGTGTATGCTTCCAATTCTTTCAGTATTTGCGGATAGTCTTCTTGGTTGATTTGCAGACTGAAAGTTGTTTTGAGAATCAGGGATTTGATGAGTAAAGGGGTATTGTGTTCCGATTGGGCTGTTTCATACATGGCTGCAGCGGTCTCCAGAGCTTCCTGGGGGTATTGGTAATAATGCTGGAGTAATGTATCTTTAGTAGTGTTCTGAGCTTGACACAAAGAAGTGGCTAGAAATAAGCCGAAAAAAATCACATAAAATTTCATAACCTTTTATTTAAAAACTATTTATACGAATTTTCTTCGTATGATAGATACTGCTTTGTAATAAATTCCATAAATTTAAAAATAAATTATGAGAAAAAAAGGAATGGAAAGAAATTTTGGAATGAGAGTAAAAAAAATATTCGTGATAAACAAGTGTAAATCACGAATATTGGCGTTCCCGGAACAATATATGGCTTATGCAGACGGATTTATTCAAAATCTCCGAAACGCAAGAAGTTGGTTGCTGCGTCGATATCCTTGTACATTACCCTATCTTGACTGTTAAAAGGTACGATTTTCCGGAATTCTTTCAGAAAATTTTCCAGATAAGGTGAAGTTTTTACAGGTCTTTGCATATCTATTGCCTGTGCAGCATTCATCAATTCAATGGCTAGAATTCTTTCTACATTTTCTGTTACTTTTACTGTTTTAGTGGCAGCATTACCTCCCATACTGACGTGATCTTCCTGTTCGTTGGAGGAAGGGATGGAGTCTACCGAGCAGGGGGTACAGAGTTGTTTATTCTGGCTGACAATTGCCGCTGCAGCATATTGAGGAATCATAAAACCGGAGTTTAAGCCGGGATTGGCAACCAGAAATTCCGGAATATTTCCCCGGTCTCCGGAAATCAGACGATAAGTCCGCCGTTCAGATATACTGCCTAATTCAGCCAAGGCAATGCTTAGAAAGTCCATTACCAAAGCCAAGGGCTGTCCATGAAAATTACCTCCGGAAATAATCAGGTCGTCTTCCATGAATATGGTCGGATTGTCGGTTACGGAGTTGATTTCACGGGCAACAACGGAGGCAACATACATGATGCTGTCCTTGCTGGCTCCATGTACTTGAGGTATGCAACGGAAAGAATAGGGGTCTTGGACTCTGACTTTTTCCTTTTGCTGGAATTCAGAGCCTTCCAGCAAAGTCCGGATGTTGTGTGCTGTTTCTATTTGACCGGGATGTGGGCGTGCTTCCTGAATCTGAGGCAGGAAAGGGTCAATGCGGCCATCATAGGCTTCCAGGGAAAGAGCTCCGATAATGTCGGCATACTTCACAATTTTAAATGCTTTTAACAGGGCATATACAGCATGTGAACTCATAAATTGCGTACCGTTTAACAGAGCAAGTCCTTCTTTGGCTCCCAATGCTATGGGGGCCCATCCGAATTTGGCATTGATTTCTTTGGCATCGCAAATTTTGCCTTTGTACCATACTTCTCCTTCGCCGATTAAAGGTAAGAAGAGATTGGCTAAGGGGGCAAGATCTCCGGAAGCTCCAAGTGAACCAAGTTCGCGTACTACGGGTAAAACATTGTGGTTGAACATGTCTATGATGCGTTCCACAGTTGCCAACTGTACACCTGATTTTCCTAAAGAAAGTGCGTGGGCTTTTAGTAATAGCATCAGACGGACGATGTCCGTGTGAATAGGAGTTCCTACGCTACAGGCATGGGACATTACCAGATTTGCCTGCAATTGGCTTAAATCTTCTTTTGAGATGCTGATTTTACACAAAGACCCAAAACCTGTCGTGATGCCATATAACGGTTTGGCAGAGGTTTCTATTTTGTGGTCCAGATAGGCTTTACAGTCATTGATTCTTTTTTTGCTTTCTTCGGAAAGAGCTAATTTACAGTCCTTCTTTAATATATTGTCTATAACCTCAAATGTCAGAGAGGCCGGGGAAATATAATGTACCATAATGATTGAATTATAATGATTAATTAGAAATGTGTAATTACCAATCTATTTCTTACATATGATTTTAATATATCAGAAAACCTTGGTGTTATTTCATATTTATTGTCAGGGAAATCTGGAATCATACCCATGGCTTTTCAATGGACGATGTTCCTTTCTATATATTCGCATAAATTTCGGCTTTATTATTTAGGATAATCTTCCGAATTTAATATTTAATTTTAAACTTGCAGCCGGTGAATAACTTCTTTCAGGTTAATATTAGTTTGTTCACCGGTCAACATGTTTTTCAATGATATAACTCCTTCCTGCATTTCATTTTCTCCGACGAGGGCAACAAAAGGAATGCCTTTTTTGTCTGCATAAGTCATTTGTTTTTTCATTTTGGTCGCTTCCGGATAGATTTCTGCGTTGATGCCGTTTGCACGTAATTGTTTCAGTAAAGGCAGGCAAAATCTTTCTTCTTTACTGCCGAAATTTACAAACAGAATTTGCGTTGTGGTCGTGTTGTCTTTCGGGAATAGGTCTAATTGGGTCATAACATCAAAGATACGGTCGGCTCCAAAAGAAATGCCTACTCCGGATATATTCTTTAAACCGAAGATTCCGGTCAAATCGTCATATCGCCCGCCACCGGTAATACTGCCTATTTCAACGTCCAAGGCTTTTACTTCAAAAATGGCTCCGGTGTAGTAACTTAACCCGCGGGCCAAAGTCAGGTCTAATTTGATTTCTGTTTTTATATCCAGGTCCTGGAGGTAATTGAATATTGTTGTCAATTCTTCTATTCCTTTCAGTCCGATGGAGCTGTCCTTTAATATGTCCTGCAGCTTTTCCAGTTTTTCATGGTTATTCCCTTGTAGATTCAGGATCGGTTGGAGGTTGTTTATGGCTTCTTCGCGGATGCCTTTTTCCCGCAATTCTGCATTGACATTGTCCAAGCCGATTTTGTCCATCTTGTCGATGGCAACGGTGATGTCTGTCAGTTGTTCCGGATAGCCGATGGTTTCAGCGATGCCTGCCAGAATTTTACGGTTGTTGACCAACAGGCGGACATTGATATTTAAACGTTGATATACTTCATCAACGATTTGTATTAGCTCAACTTCGTGTAATAGAGAATCACTGCCGACAACGTCTGCGTCGCATTGATAAAATTCCCGGTAGCGTCCTTTTTGCGGTCGGTCTGCGCGCCATACTGGCTGAATCTGGTAACGCTTGAACGGAAAAGTCAGTTCGTTTTGATGTTGTACCACAAAACGGGCAAATGGTACGGTCAGGTCGTACCGCAGTCCTTTTTCCGAAATTTTATTCGTTAGTTTTAGGCTGTTTTTTTCGAGTAATTCGCTTTCCGGTACGTTGCCGATAAAATCTCCGGAATTCAGAATTTTGAATAGCAGCTTATCGCCTTCATCTCCGTATTTTCCCATGAGTGTGGATAAATTTTCCATTGCCGGCGTTTCTAAAGGCATATAGCCGTATAACCTGAAAACATTTTTTATCGTGTCAAATATGTAGTTGCGTTTCACCATGATTTCTGGTGAGTAATCTCTTGTTCCTTTCGGGATAGAAGGAGTTTGTGCCATAATTTGTCGTTTTCTTAATTTTTAGTATGCCTAACAAAGATGAAGTTTATTCTTTAAATTACCAAAAGTGTTGTTGTATTTACACAATAAAATTTGAGTAACTGCATAAGGATATGTTGAGAGGCTGCAAAGCAGGCAGCCGGTAAGCTTATGAAGATTTTTCGGAGTCGGGAGATTAGGATTAGTTAATCCGGTATTTCAGATTGTCAAACAATCGTTCAATCAGCCGGCGGTCATTGACTATAATTTCTGCACTACCTTTGATTTCGTATCTGAAATCCAGTTTTTTACCATAATTAGTGGTAAGCCCCCGAGGCAGTTTGATGGTAATCAGGTAGGTTTCAACATGCGTATTAGCTATTTGTTCTGCTTTGGTAACCAGTGAGATAGAATTAACGAGACCGTCGACGGAACCGTATTCCATATAGGGGTAATTATCTAGTTTAATGATGACGGGACTGGCTTTTTCTACTTTGCCAGCTCCGCTTGCCGGTAACAGCATTTGTCCCAGAATGGTGTTTTTTTCGGGGACGATGCTGAATATTTCTTCGCCAGCCTGGATGAATTGATTATCAGTCAGGAATTTCAGAAATTCTACACGTCCGTTCATCGGGGCTTTGAGTACGTATTTTTGTTCCCAGCTTTTAATGTTGTCTAACAAGTCGTTGTAGGAAGAAATGAGTTCCAAAGACATTTGCTGCTCTTTCTCTGCTTTTTCTGTTTTCAGTAGGTTGAGTTTTCCTTCTGCTTCGGCTATCTGAATATGGATGGTGGTGATGGATTTTTGGAGTTGTTGATGTTCTGAACAGGTATTCAGGTATTCGGTTTTTAAGTCGTCATACTCTTTTTCAGTGATCATGTCTTTCTGGTAAAGAGTGTTTTTTCTTTTCAGCCATTTATCAAGCATGTCTAATTTTTCACGCGTCGTCAGTGTATCGGAATTGATTTGCCGGATGAGGATATTTTGCCAGTTGATGTATTCTTTGAGATTTTTGATTTGTTGTTCATAGGTATTTTCTTGTTCATAGTTTCTGATATTTTTGGCAGCAGTGAGAAAGGAAAAATATTTGAGATTGAGTTCGCCGAGGGAAACATTTTCCGGAAAAGTGTCAATCCAGAGTTGCGGGTTAGCGCGCTTGGAAGCAATTTGCGAGAGAAGGCTGTTGATTTTTTGTACATCTTCCGTATTTGCAGGATTTTGAATGATGGCGAGATAGCTGTTTTCGCAGACCGTGTCCTGGGGCCGGATGTGGCTGAGTTTGATTTTACCCGAACTGCCAGCCACTAATTTTATGGGAGCAGTGCTGGAATTGATTGTGATTTGTCCGCTGACTACATCCGGGTATTTGATGGCCCATCCGAATGTAAGCAGTAGTAGGGTGAAAATGACAACGGCAATAGCCACCCATTTCCCCAAACGGGTGGGCATGCGGTTTATGATATCGCAGATTTCTTCGTTTCTGTAGACTGGCGGTTCTTTTTTCATTGCATAGAGATTGGTTCGTTCTGTTGGTACTGGCTTTGTATGAGGGTGTGGTAATATTGTTTGTGTTGCATCAGGGATTCATGATTTCCGATTTCTACAATCATGCCGTTTTTGAGTACAATGATTTGATCGGCTTTGCGGATGGTACTGAGCCGGTGTGCTACGATGACGGCTGTCCGGTTCGTAAAGGCGGCGTCAAGAGCCTGGACGATTTTTTGTTCGTTCACTGTATCTAAAGAGTTGGTGGCTTCGTCCAAAAAAAGATAATCCGGTTGTTTATATAAAGCCCTTGCGATGAGGAGACGTTGACGTTGTCCCCCGCTGAGACCGCGTCCCATTTCACCAATCATCGTTTGGTAACCTTGGGGCATTTGTTCGATTTCCCGGGCGATGTGAGCAATTTCGACAGCCTGTTTTAAGGCCGGATAATCGACTTCTTCTTCACTGAGTACGATGTTATTCAAGATAGTGTCATTGAATAATTTGCCTTCCTGCATGACACAGCCGCATCGCTCCCGCCATTGACGCAGGCTGATGGTGTTGACGTTCATGCCTCCGATGAGGATTTCTCCGTAAGTAGGTTTGTAGAGCCGCAGCAATAGTTTCAGTAAGGTGGATTTGCCACTACCGCTGTCTCCCACAATGGCAGTTACTTTTCCTTCCGGAATAATCAGATTGATGTTTTTGAGGACAAATGGTGCATGCTGGGCATATTGGAAAGAAAGGTTATGTACAATCAGGCTTTTGTTTAGGGGCAGGACAATGTTATTGGAGGCATTCCCGTCTTCTTCATCGTCAATCTGGTGGATTTCGTTGATGCGCAGAAAACTGATTTTGGCATATTGGGCAGCTTGAATAAAACCGATAAACTGACTGACGGGACCGTTGAGCATGCCGATGATGAATTGTACCGACACCATTACGCCGAAGGTGATATCCCCGTTGATAACCGCAATGGCGCAGTAGAACGTCACTAACATGTTTTGCATGCTGTTGATGAATTGGGCTCCAAGCGATTGTGCGGCATTGACTTTCAGTACTTTTTGATTGACGCGGTACAGTCTGGCTTGCAGGGATTCCCATTTCCAGCGTTTCCGGTCTTCGTAGTTATTGATTTTGATTTCCTGGATGCTTTCGATGGTTTCAACCCAGTGGCTTTGGTTTTTGGAGGACAATTCGAAGTTTTCCCAGTCGATTTTCTTCCGGATGTTCAGAAATACCAGTATCCAGCCGGCATATAACAGGCTGCCGGCAATAAAGATAAAGAAAATGGTTTTATGGTATATCAGCAGGATGATGCTGAATATGACAAAAGTAACCATGGAAAATACCATACCTAAAGAATGGTTCATGATGAAACTCCGTATGCGTTCATGGTCCCCGGCCCTTTGGAGAATATCCCCGACTAATTTATTTTCAAAAAACGCTACGGGCAATTTCATGAGTTTAATCAAGTAGTCGGAAAGCAGGGAGATGTTTACCCGTGCTGTGACGTGCAGGAGCACCCATTCCCGCAGGATATTCGAGAGTGTGATACTGAGCAAAAGAATGGCATTCCCGGCTAATACCATATAAATGAACGTAATATCCCGGGTCTGAATACCCGTATCGATAACAGCCTTGGAGATAAAAGGGAGTAATGCTTGCAGCAAAGTGGCAATCAGCATGATGGCAAACAGAATGCCGAAAGCATGTTTGTAAGGGGTAAAGTAGCCCAACAGGTTTTCAAAAGTTTTTTGCCGTTCTTTTTTTTCATGCATTTCCATTTGCATGAAATTGGCTGTCGGTTCCAATGCCAGAATCACTCCTGCTTGTTCATCCGGTTTGTACCATTTTCGGGTAAATTCTTCGTGTGAATAGGATAAAAGTCCTTTGGCGGGATCGGAAACATATATTTTATGGGGACCGACTTTATATATTACGATGAAATGGTTATCATCCCAATGAATGATGCAGGGAAGGACCACAATGTTCAGTAAATCGTTCAATGTGGCTTTGACTGACATGGTACGCAAACCGATTTGTTGTGCCGCATAGCTGATGTCTAAAAATGAAACCCCGGTCCGTGTAATTCCGCACTTGTCCCGTAAATGTTGTAAGGAATAATATTTACCGTAATATTTTGCAATGATTTTCAGACATGCGGGTCCGCAATCTTTGGCATCCATTTGATATTCGTGTGGAAATTTTTTTAACATCATTCTCAAATAAATACTGGTTTAGTTGTAAAATTAAAAAATATTTTTTAATATTTGCAAATAATCATAAAGATATTTTTGCGATTGTTAAACTACTAAACCATTAAATTATGAAAAAGAGAACGAAAAACAATCTGGCACAGATGGCGGCTTTATTGCCGGAATTAGATGCCGAGCATCAAAGAGGTATTTTAGGTGGAACCGCTATTCCGGTTACTTCTCCCGATTACCCTGAAATGATTCCCGTGTCGACTGTTGTTGCATCAACCGTTGTTCCTTGTGCGACGCCGGAAAGTACGTTTTTGCCGACTACGTCTTCTGTGGTGACTTCCATTCCTGTATCGACAACAACTGCTCCTCCGGTGGAGACTTCGACACCTGAAACGGCGACAACTGTGTTAGGGCAGGGCTCTGGGGGAATATTTGCGGCTTATTGGGAAAACCTGATGGATCAATTAGGTTTGGCTAATAATTATTTGGGGGTAACAATTTATTCAGAAAGATTTCAGTATTCGGATAGTTCTACTATAAGTAGATTTTATGCTAGTTCTTCAGATAATTGTGTAGAATTGGTTACAGGATATTTTATGGAACCTGCTTGGAATTTTTCTGAGTCTATGTTAGAAGGTTCGAATAGAGCGATTTATCCGGGTGAATATGAAGTTATTCCATATAGTTCTGCGAAATATAAGGACAACTACAAATTAGAGGATGTTCCTGGGAGGTCTTCTATTTTAATTCATACGGGAAATAAACCTTCGCATACTAAAGGATGTCTATTGCCTGGGGAAAATTATTCTGATAATTGGGTAGGAAATAGTGTTGATGCTTACAATGAATTAAATTCTTATTTGAAAAAACGCGGAGGAGACGGAATTAGAATAATTATTAATAATGATTAAACTATGAAAAAAATAATTGTTGGTTTAATAGGGCTGATGTTTTGGGGTGAAGGGTATGCTCAACGTTTTTTACGGCCATATGACCAGAAATTGGATTCATTGTACCGTGTTTTGATCAAGGACCCGGAATCCGTTCGAAAACAACAGGAGTTTTTGGAGTATTTTCCGGATAATTTTGAAGATTTTCGGAAAACTTATGGATATAATCCTAAATATTCAAAAAAAGATCCGATGTATACTGCTGGAGAAGAGCATGTGTATAAAGGATTAGCCCGATTGGATAAATTGCCGGATACTCTTTATTATACTAAATTAATCAAGTTGTCTATTGGTGGAAAATGGGTGGCTGATGCCATTTCAGCTTTGCAGGAAACTGTTCAAAAGAAAACAATGGAAAAGCCTCAACTATTGTTGAGTTTGCTTTCGCAGTACTCTCCGGAGAAGATATATTCTTTCTGGTATTTTTATTTCAACTCATTGCATCCTTTAGAAGGAGGAATTCCCGCAGTTTTTTTCGAAATGCAGTCAGAGTATCCCAAAGTATATCGGGAGTTGTTTCGTGCTTTTGAAGATTCGGATGGACAAGCGACATGTGATTAATTTTAGTAGGGGAAAAGGCGTATTGAAATCTTCAGGTCGGTGAAAGAAACTTAAACGTATGGGGTAATACATATAGGATTAGTAAAAATATTAAGGCTGAATTATTTTTATTGATATAATCGTATAAGTCGGATTATACCAAATAAAGTTTGCTTATGGTTATATGAAAATTGCAATGATGTTTACGATTTGGAATTTCGTCAGTGTTTAAATGAGGATGGTCGGTGGAATATAACTCCTTTTATGGCGGGGAATGGTGGGAGTGCTTGCTCTGTGGATTCAACGGAGTTTGTTCAGGGAAAATATCCTTTGATTTTCCGGTCGATAGAAATGTTTCCGGCTAGTCGTTCTTATTATCGTTTTAGTGCTCGTTTGTCCCAGCAATTGTTTATTCCGGGGAATTATCAACAGTTAGAGTTTACGTTAAATTCTAAATGTTTGAATGTGAATCGGGGATGGTTGAAGGTGGTTGCATTAAATGAAAAAGAGGAATGTCTTTATCAGGATTCTGTGCAGATCCATAAAAAAGACGAATGGAATAGGTGTGTGCTAAAGCTTCCGGCCCAAGGGGCTTGTCTTTTCAGGATAGAAATTTATGCGGTAGGAGAAGACGATTGGCTAAAAGCTTCTCTGTTTTCCGTGGACCGGATACAAATCTTGGGGGATGGAAAAAATATAGATTGGAGCGAATCTCTTCCGGTGTTCCCATAGTGAAATTCATCCAAACCATCTCCTGAAAACCAATAAGATTTTGTTTCTAACCAAGTTGATGGTGTATTATTTACCTTGCAGCCGGTAAGACTAACACTATTGTTTACGATAACAAAATCCGTATATGTGTAGTACTACTCAAATTATTGAAAGTAACTGAACATCTTATTCTGAAAGGTTTTGACGGATTGAACGGTCTTAAAAGATAATCTGTAATTTTTCCGTTAAAAGTCTTGTTCTGTATTTTATAAATGATTGATGAATAGCCTTCTTGATTTATATACAATTTCAGTAACTCCGCTTCCCACGATATTTAAATTTGAGTAACTGTATACAAGTTTACACTAAACTTGTATACAAAATTACTTTTTTAACATTATTTTCGAAAAATGGCTAATTTAGTTGTAAAACTAAAAATATTTTTTAATATTTGCAAATAATCGTACGGATATGCTTATAATTATTAAACTACTAAACCATTAAGTCATGAAAAAGAGAATGAAAAACAATCTGGCACAGATGGCGGCTTTATTGCCGGAATTAGATGCCGAGCATCAAAGAGGTATTTTAGGTGGAACCGCTATTCCGGTTACTTCTCCCGATTACCCTGAAATGATTCCCGTGTCGACTGTTGTTGCATCAACCGTTGTTCCTTGTGCGACGCCGGAAAGTACGTTTTTGCCGACTACCACTGCCTTTGTCCCAACGCCGACTGCGTCTTCTGTGGTGACTTCCATTCCTGTACCGACTACAACTGCTTCTCCTGTGGAGACTTCGACGGCTGTCCTGACTGCATTTGTACCACCTGTACCAACTTCTTCGACACTTATGTCGACAACAATACCTGTTATCTCTGCAACCTCAGCTACAACTTCTACTTCGGGAGATAGTTTTGGAAATTTTTGTACTAATGTATGGGATTGGGGTGTTGAGTGTGTAGAATCAACTGTAGATGGAATTGTGCATGTTGCTTCTGAATTTCCGGCTTCAGTGGCAGAAAGTTTTGCATATATGTATTTGGATTTTAAATACAATGGTTTGGATGCTGGAAATGGAATTTGTAATATTCCGATTGAGGAGTATATGAGGGTAAGAGATGAATATCATGCATATCATTTTTCGTTTGATAAAGGTATTTGGAGGGAAAAAAGTAAATTACCTGAGAATCTCACTTATTCTGATATGAGAGAAATCGTAGATGTTATAACATTGCCTGGTTTTATTAATGTGAATAGTGGTTATGGTAAAGTTATGGATTATATAATAGGTTATGGTGTTAATAAAGGAATACATTATGGGATTGATCAGTTATTGGATTTAGGAGAGCCTCAAAAATAATTTGAGGAGTATATAATTTTAAGAAACAATCAATTTTGGGAAAGTATAGTGGTTTATTGTATTGTAATGAATTTTTTGTATCATTACTTATTTTAACTGCCTGGGGTATTTGGATTTTTGTTGCAGAGTATGAGTTTTATGCTTTAAAGAACAGTGGGGAAAGAGTGATAGGTAAGATCGTGCAATTTAATGTTGTGGACAAAAAGTCGTTGCAAGTGAAATATATGTACTATGTTGGGGGAAAAGAGTATGTGGGGAGTAGGTTTTATCGGAATAAGAATCATTATGATTCTGGTGAAATAGAAAATCTTATAAAACAAATTAATGAAGAGAATGGATTTACTGTTTATTATGCCTCGGATAGTCCTGGTAATTCAGTGTGTTTTGTAACCGATGAAACTCTTCGGATGGATAGAAGTGGGATTATGATTATCATAGCCCTTTGGGGTATATTTGGATTAGGTTATTTACAAGTTAGAATCTGGAATAGAAATTAATTTAAATGAATAATATTATGAATCAGTCAGGTAGGTCATTTCGTTTTAGCAACCGACGGGTTGCTGTAGTAATTGTGTTGCAAATGTTATTCAATACTTTGCTGTATTCATGCTTACTCTTAGTAGCTCCGACTTTTGAACAGTCATTGAAAATGATAGCTCAGGTAAATTTTATTGATTTGACCATTGTTGGTTTTTTGTTGGGGTTGTTGATTGCTTTGGTACCTTTTAAAGGGTTAAAGTATCGTTACCGCTATTTACGGGTTAGCCTGTTATTTATTTTGTTCGTGCAAAGTGTGGAAATGTTAGGTTTAATACTGATAGCAATAATGAAGTGGGGTTTAAAGTATCCGATTTAATTAGATTGTTGTGAAATATGTGTATATGATAAAATCCGAGAAAATGTTTTTCATTGCTTTAATTATATGATTATTAATGACTTATGTATTAGTATAATTATTTTCAAGAAAAATATTCCCTAAAAATTTGTATATGATGAATGAAATCTCTACTTTTGCATCCGCTTTTGGGAGGA